>OLXW01001812.1_pt1 | contig 10070 bp, 9 predicted proteins | sample 1673551 | NCBI WGS metagenome assembly OLXW01 (sample SAMEA103958114, study PRJEB25191) | human gut metagenome | reverse complement strand
TATGTAGATGTAAAAAGTGACCGTGCCGAGATCAAAAATACATCTCCGGCGGAAGCAGACGAGGTCATTGCATACGCGAAGCAGAACACGGACAAAAGTATCGCGGTGATCACACCGTTTGTAAACCAGCGGGCACTGATCGAGCAGGCGATCAAAGAAAACCACCTCGAAAATTTAGTCTGTGGAACGGTGCATGCTTTTCAGGGAGATGAAAAGGATGTGGTGCTTTTTTCCACGGCACTGTCCGACCGCACCAATGTCGGTACCTATCAATGGCTGAAAAACAATAAGGAACTGATCAATGTTGCAACCTCACGGGCGAAAGACAAGCTTGTTCTGCTCGCAGACAGCAAAGAACTGGAGCGCCTGCATGCAGGACAGGCAGACGATGATCTTTATGAACTTGCGCAGTACATCAAAACCAACGGGAAGTCAGAGATTACGGAAAAACATATCAGTTCCCGTGCACTTGGCATCCAGCCGTTTTCTACCGCTACCGAAAATGCATTTCTCGAAAACCTGACGCATGCGCTCGAAAATATCTGGCTTTCCCAGAGTAAGTATGTGATCCACAAAGAAGTTGCCATATCGCAGGTGTTTCAGGACAACATGACATATGATGATCTGTTTTATATGGGGCGCTTTGATTTTGTTGTGTACGAAAAACAGGGAAAAAAGGAACTGCCGGTTCTGGCAATCGAACTTGACGGGAAAGAGCATTTTGAGGATGCGGTGGTGCAGGAGCGCGACCGGAAGAAAAATGCCATCTGTCAGGCACACAATATGGAGATTATACGGGTGGAAAATTCTTATGCCAGAAGGTATAATCATATTAAGGGAATTCTGATGGATTATTTTTCGAGGGTGCATTAAAAGAAAAATGCATTTTTTGTTATGAAAATATAGCAAATCCCAAAAATCAGTGCTAAAATATACACAATTCATCCGTGCAGAAATGCGGCCTTCGGGCTTTCACATGACACTTTTTTCGATAGCGTAGGCTTAGCGGTGTTATCATGTTGAAGCGGATGAATTTTTATGTTTACAGAAAAGGGAAACGTGTCAGTAAGGAGAAACTGGTGAAAAAACAAAAAGGAATGATCATCACTGCGGCCGTGTTACTTGCAGCCGCCGCAGTCGTAACCGGAAGCCGTCTGATCCGGCATCCGGAAAAATCAAACACAAAAAAGTCTGAGGTTGCGGATCAGGAGAACAGTGAAAAAGAACAGGATCACAGGACTTCAGGGACAGAACTGAGTGAGAAAAAACAAAACATGAACGAACCGGATCATACGCAGAAAGAACAAAGTGTTGAAAATGCGGACCGTACCGGGAAAAGTATCACAGAGGAAGCGTTCTATATTTCCAAAATCCCGGACGATATTTTTGAGAAGATGCAGGGAAAATCATACAAGGCAGACTGTACCGTACCGCGGGAAGATCTCCGCTATCTTCATGTGCTCCACATGGGGTTTGACGGTCAGACAAAAGAGGGAGAACTTGTGGTAAATAAAGCCATTGCAGAGGATGTCCTTGCCATTTTCAGGCAGTTGTATGAGGCAGAATATCCCATTGAAAAAGTCCGGCTGGTGGATGAATACGATGCGGATGATGAGGCATCCATGAGCGATAACAATTCCTCTGCGTTTAATTTCCGTTTCATTTCCCACACGACAAAAATCTCAAAACACGGTCTGGGCATGGCAGTTGATATCAATACGCTTTATAACCCATATGTAAAAACCGTCAACGGAAAGCTGTCGATTGAGCCTGCAAACGCAGAAGCATATGTTGACCGGAGTGGGAATTTTCCGCACAAGATTGATCACGATGATCTGTGTTACAAGCTTTTTACCAGATATGGATTTACCTGGGGCGGCGATTGGACACATTCGAAGGATTATCAGCATTTTGAAAAAGACTGATGGAAAGTTGTGGGGACATATAGAGAAAAAGATGTAATGTATGTCCCATAAGGGCAAACGGAGAGGTCAATCAGAAAAGCGTTGGTGGAAAAAATTTTCCTTGACATATCTGTACAGGGGAATATAATAATCATCGAAAAGAAAATATTGTTCACCGAAATTCGTTGATGAGAACAGCATCGTATCTTATCGTTATTTTCAGAGAGCCTGTGGGTGGTGCGAACAGGTAGTAGCCGGATATGGATGATCCTCTCTAAGAAGCGGGCTGAAAGCAGACAACTGTGAGTAAACTTTGCCGGTTTCCTCCGTTATGGGATAGCATATGTTGGTATGTGAAGTGTCACAGAGTTTTTCTGTGGAATCAGGGTGGTAACGCGGATTTTATTCGTCCCTTTCCAGAGTAGTATCTGGGAAGGGGCTTTTTTAATGTCTGAATTCGTTTTTCAGTGAACAGACCAAGGAGGAAAAGTTTATGAAAGCACTACAAAAACTCAGCAAATGGTTATCGGACTACACATCAATTGTGGTAATTGCAATTGCGGTAGTAACATTTATCGTTCCGGGAATGATGGGATGGGTAAACCATCAGTTATTTACCGATCCGGTTTCCAATAAGTTTACAAGTCAGTCAATCATCATCGGTATTATTATGTTCAGTATGGGTCTGACACTGACAACGCAGGATTTTAAGATTCTGGCACAGAGACCATTCGATATCTGTGTTGGTGCACTGGCACAGTATCTGATTATGCCGTTTCTGGCATTCGCACTGACGAAAGTGCTGCATCTTCCTGCCGGCATTGCACTGGGACTCATTCTGGTAGGTTGTTGTCCGGGTGGTGTGTCATCCAATATCATGTCGTATCTCTGTGGTGGAGATGTGGCATTTTCCGTAGGAATGACAACCGTATCCACGATTCTTTCCCCGATCATGACACCACTTATGGTTTCTCTTCTGGCAAGCGGAACCAATATTTCCATCAAGGCACTGCCAATGCTTGTTTCCATTGTGGAAACGGTTATTCTTCCGGTAGCACTGGGCTTCCTTTTAAACTATCTGCTGGGGAAAAAGAAAATGTTCAGTGAGTTACAGAAAATTATGCCGGGTGTGGCAGTACTGGGGCTGGCGTGTGTTGTCGGCGGTGTGGTATCTTCCCAGGGCGCGAAGTTCTTCCAGTCCGGAGCTGTAATCTTTGTAGCTGTTTTTCTTCACAATGGACTTGGTTATCTGCTTGGTTATGGAGCAGGAAAACTTGTTGGCATGAATACCGCCAAAAAGAGAACCATTGCCATCGAAGTTGGCATGCAGAATGCGGGACTGGCAACAAACCTTGCCACAACGACCGCACAGTTTTCCGCAACACCGGAGTCTGCGATCATCTGCGCAGTTTCCTGCACCTGGCATTCTATTTCCGGAACATTGCTTGCCGGCATGTTTGCAGCTTATGATAAACACAAACAGAAAAATGCATAAGTTTTTCTATTGACATAGACATGGGAATGATGTAACATAACGGTGTTATCTAACATAACAACGTTATGTTACATTTTTATTTACAGGGAGCGTACCATGGCAGGAAAGAAAATACATGACAGCGAGACGAAGATACACCTGATCCAATGTGCCAAAAAAGAATTTATGGAAAAAGGGTTTGTGGGGGCGTCTCTCCGCGGAATCTGCCAGAAGGCGGGTGTGACCACAGGGGCACTGTATTTTTTCTTTCAGGACAAGGACGATCTGTTCTGTGAGGTGGTAGGAAATTTTATGGATCGGCTCAATGAAATTCTGCGGGAGCATTTTTCTTTTGAAGTCAGGGAGATGGAGAGCGGCAAGGCAAAAGAGCATGATGACAGCAGCGATTTTGAAGCAGTCGCACAGGTTGTCCATGAACTGTACACCTACCGGGATGAAGTGCTTTTAGTGCTGACAAAAGCGCAGGGATCAAGTATGGAACGTATGCCGGACCGGTTGGTCGACCAGATGGATGAGCACAATGCATTTATCTGTGAAGCGATGTGCAAAGCTTACCATGTGCCGATGGTGGAACAAAGCGTTGTACACTGGATGTCCCATTCACAGATCGATATGTTTATATTTATGGTAACGCACATTGATGACGAGGAAGAAGCACTGCGGTTTGCGGAAAAAGGTGTAAAATATCTGCTGGCAGGCTGGTACGGACTCGTCAGACCGTAGGCTGTCCGCATGTTTTGACGGAAGGTCGGGAAAAGAAGCACAGATCGTCCGCGTTTGGACAAAAGGTTCAGAAAAGAAGCACAGGTCTTTCGCTTTTTGCGGGAGACCTAAAAAAAGAACCAGAGGTTAGATAAAACTAATATTAGTATGAAAAGTAAAACCAAAAGGAAAGGGAGTTTCTATGTCAGAAGAAGAAAAGAAGTTTTTGGAAATTGTAGATTTAAAGAAAGGATTCGGAAGCGGACAGACGCGTCAGGAAGTCCTGCGCGGCATGAATTTTTCCGTTGCAAAAGGGGAGTTCTGTGTGTTGTTAGGACCATCCGGTTCCGGAAAATCCACACTGCTCAATATCATCGGAGGCATTGATAACGCCGATTCCGGTTACATCAATATCAACGGCGATAAGTTAGAGGATATGAGTGAGAAAAAGCTGACACAGTACCGCAGAAAGCATCTCGGCTATGTATTCCAGATGTACAATCTGATTGGAAATCTAAACGTGAAGGAAAACATCGAAGTGGGAGCGTATCTGTCAGACAATGCGCTTGATATTGACGATCTGTTACATACGCTCGGACTTTACGAGCACCGCTACAAACTGCCGAACCAGTTGTCCGGAGGCCAGCAGCAGCGTGTTTCCATCGGCCGTGCAATTGTAAAAAATCCGGATATCCTGCTCTGCGATGAGCCAACGGGAGCACTTGACTACAATACTTCCAAGGAGATCTTAAAGCTGATTGAGGAGGTCAACAAAAAATACGGAAATACCATCATTATGGTTACACATAACGAGGCGATCAAAAATATGGCAGACCATGTGATCAAGCTCCGTGACGGTGCGGTGCGCCACAACGACATCAATACAAACAAGGTATCCGCAGAAGATCTGGAATGGTAAGGGGGCTGCTATGAAAAAGAAAAAAATCAAAAATCCCCTGATCAGGAGAATACCGAAAGAACTGATCGGGGACTGGAAAAAATATCTGGTTGTATTCCTGTTTCTTGTGCTCACGATCGGCTTTGTGTCCGGTATGTATGTGGCAAACGAGAGTATGATTACTTCGGCAAGCGAAGGCGTGACAAAATACAAACAGGAAGACGGTCATTTTGAGCTAAAAAAACAGGCAGATGCCACCTTGCTTTCGGCAATTGAGACCGGTGAAAAAGCGGATTTTAAGGCAACAAAGACAACATTGTATGAAAACTTTTTCCGAAATGAGGAAGAAGATTATAATAACGACGGGAAAAAGGATGGCACGATCCGCGTATTTGCAAAGACAAAGGATATCAACCTGGCATGTATGCTGCAGGGAAGTTTTCCACAGAAGGCGGATGAAATTGCCATTGACCGTATGCACGCCGACAACGTCGGAATAAAGGTGGGAGATACCGTCACAGTTTCTGGAGAGACTTATAAAGTTGTGGGACTGCTTGCGTATGTCAATTACTCCACCTTACATGAAAAGACCACAGATCTGATGTTTGATGCACTGAAATTTGATGTGGCAATGGTGACACAGGATGGTTTCGACCGGCTGCACAAGAGTATTCACTATACTTATGCATGGAAATATGAAACGGAGCCTGCGGATGAGGCCGGGGAAAAAACACGCTCTGATAATTTTATGCGTGCATTGCTCACACAGGTGGTTGTTGCGGACAATGAGCTCGAAGATTACACACCGAAATACGGAAATCCGGCGATCAATTTTGCAACCGATGATATGGGATCGGACAAAGCCATGGGCGGTGTGCTGCTGGATATCCTTGTGGTAATCATCGCATTTATCTTTGCCGTGACGATCAGCAATACGATTGCAAAAGAGTCCTCCGCGATCGGAACACTGCGCGCGTCCGGTTACACGAAAAGAGAGCTGGTGCAGCACTATCTGTCCATGCCGGTTATTGTAACACTGCTGGCTGCGATTGTCGGAAATATACTCGGCTATACGGTGTTTAAAAATATTGTTGTGTCGATGTATTACAACAGTTACAGTCTGCCAACGTATTACACGATCTGGAATCCGGATGCATTCTTTAAGACCACGGTGGTTCCGGTGATCCTGATGCTGGTTGTCAACCTGATTGTGATCGTGCGCATGATGCAGCATACACCACTGCAGTTTTTACGTCATGATTTAAAAAAGGCAAAGAACAAAAAAGCCATGCGTCTGCCGAGATGGAGCTTTTTAAGCCGTTTCCGTCTGCGTATCATGTTCCAGAATGTTGCAAACTATCTGATCTTGTTTGTCGGTATTTTCTTTATCATGATCATGCTTGCGATGGCGGTCGGTATGCCGGATACGCTCGATTATTACAAGAGCAATACGGATGGCATGATGTTTGCAAAATACCAGTATGTGCTCAAATCCTATGAGGATGACGATAATAAACTGATTACGACAGAAAATAAAGATGCGGAGAAGTTTGACATGACCTCACTCGTAAAAAAGAGTGATGTGCTTGATGAGGAGATCTCGGTATATGGAATCGCGGACACCAGCAACTATGTAAAGATCAAAAAGTTAAGTTCGCTCAAGAAAAATGAAGTTTATATTTCCACTTCGTTTGCTGACAAGTATGGACTTACCGTTGGCGATACCGTATCGCTGGATGAAAAGTATGAAAACAAATCTTACAAGTTTAAAGTTGCGGGATTTTATGACAAGTCCCAAAGTCTTGCGCTCTTTATGTCGATTGACAATTACGGAAAAGTATTTGACTTAAAGGAAAATGAATTCAGTGGATTTTTATCCGACAGCAGGATTACAGATATTGATGAGGAAAATATTGCAACGACCATTACGATAAGAGATATTACAAAGATGGCAGATCAGCTTGACCATTCGATGGGATCGTACATGAATTATTTCCAGATTCTTTGTATTCTTCTGGCTGCGGTTATGATCTATCTTCTGACGAAACTGATTATTGAGAAGAATGAAAATGCGATTTCCATGACAAAAATCCTTGGATACGAAAACAAAGAGATCGCGAGTCTGTATCTGCTTTCGACGAGTATTGTGGTTGTAATCGCGGATCTCATCAGTGTGATTCTTGGAACACTTGTTATGGCCGCGGCATGGCGGATGATGCTCTTTTCCTACAGCGGCTGGTTCGCTTTTCGCGTAACACCGATTGGTTATGCAAAAATGTTTGGATTTGTGCTGATCGGATATCTGATTGTTATGGTATTTGATTTCCAGAGAATCAAGAAGATTCCGATGGATCAGGCTTTGAAAAATGTAGAGTAAACAAAGAAAATAAAAAGAACTGGTACTTTGGAGAGGTACATAAAACGCCCCGGTAGTTGTAGCTGCCGGGGCGTTAATTTATGTAATGTGGGATTACGCCTGCTCACCAAGAGAGGTATTACGCAGTACCGCAAGAATGATGATAGCATATACCCCGCCGATCAGAGCGGTAATTAACTGTGTGACAGAAAATTGAAGCTGCAGGACATGTAACATTGGCTGCATTTTTGCCGGGAGCATATTCGGCAGAATGATAAGAGAAATCAAAATTCCCATAAACAGAGCCTTTAATACAGCGCCAATTACAATGGATACGGGCAAACCGGCTTTTTTACCGAATTTACTGCGGAGCAGGGCAACTGCCAGAACGAGAATGATATTTCCAATCATAATACATGGGAACATTGCAGGAATGGCTGCCATAATCGGGCTTCCGGTGATGAAAAAGGAAGTGATTGGAGTGATCACGCTTAAAATGATGCCACAGGCCAGACCAGCGTATACCGTGGTTAAAATCAGAGCGGCATTGATGATCGGGCCTGTGATGTATACATTCAGGTTTTTGAAAAACTGGCTTACAATGCAGATTGCGAGTAAAATTGCTGTAACAGTGATTTGTCTTGTTTTTAATTTCATAAATTTATCCTCCTAAAATTCGTATCATGGTAATGATACTCTTAAAGGCACCGAAATGCAACGACACGGGGATTTTATCTTGTGTTACCATAAAAAATGAGGTAGAGTAAAGACAGTGAAAAGATATTTTGCTCCTACAGGGGGATAAAAACTGTCGAATGTTTAGAAAGAGGAGTGTATATGAAAAAGGGGATAGTATTTCTAATTGTATTTTTGATGGTCATCAGTTTCCCGATATGCGGATATGCGAAGGGGAAGGAGAAAATTTATCTGGACTCTTCCTGGAAATATGCGGATCATGCCAGAATTATATCGGGCTATGCCGTTATGTACAAGGCGAAAAAGAACCGGAAGGACATTGTGATTGCAGTCAATGCGGGACATGGAACGAAAGGCGGTTCATCGGTCAAAACGCTGTGTCATCCGGATGGCTCTGCAAAGGTGACCGGAGGAACGACAGCGGCAGGCTCTGTGAAAGCAGTGGCGGTTTCAGATGGAATGGCATTTCGGGACGGAACGGCAGAACGTGATGTGACGCTTCGTATGGCACGGATTCTGAAAAAGAAACTGCTGGCAGAGGGGTATGATGTGCTCATGGTCCGGGATGGAAAGGATGTACAGCTGGATAACGTGGCGCGTACCGTCATATGTAACAATGTAGCGGATTGTCATATTGCGCTGCATTGGGACAGCGATGGACTTTCTTACGACAAAGGATGCTTTTATGCTTCTGTTCCCGAAAAACTCAAAAAAATGCGTCCGGTTGCATCTTACTGGGAAGAACATGACGCATTGGGAAAATCACTGATCAAAGGGCTGCGTTCCCAAAAGATTAAAATAAACGGAACCGGTGCTACGGAGATTGATCTGACGCAGACTTCGTACAGTACAATTCCTTCCGTTGATATTGAACTGGGCAACCAGTGTTCGGATCATAGTGACAGGAAATTGCAAAAACTTGCGGACGGACTGGTACAGGGGATCAACAAATATGTAAAACATCATATTCATGTAGCACCGTTAAGCAGCCTGTGAGATTAAAAATGGAGGTGACATATGGAAACATGGTATTATGAAGTTGTCAGTATTGACGGCGATTATGCAAATTTAAAGAGGACAGATATCGAAAGTGATGATCTGAAACTTGTGGCACGGGCACTGCTTCCACCGGAAATTATGGAGGGGAGCAGACTCAAATATGAGCTGATGCAGTATGAAATCATAGCGTAGCTATTTGGAAAAGAGGTTTACACAATGGACGTAAGGAAAATGAGAAATGAGAAGCTGGGAGCGCGTGTTGTGGAGGCACTTAACTCCCGCAACATGGAAGCATATTATGTAGAGACAAAAGAAGAGGCCGTAAAGAAAGCACTCGAATTGATCCCGAAGGGCAGCAGTATCAACATGGGCGGTGCAACTTCTGTAAAGGAGTGTGGTCTCTACGATGCCGTTTCCAACGGTGATTATGAATTTTATGACCGGGATAAAGTAAAAACCCCGGAGGAAAAAGAGGAGATTGCGAGGAAAGCATTCAGCTCGGATTATTTTTTGGGCAGTGTCAATGCCATGAGCGAGGATGGCGTGTTTATCAATATTGACGGAAATGCCAATCGTGTGGCTGCGTATGCCTATGGACCAAAGCATGTTCTGCTGATTGTGGGTATGAACAAAGTCGTAAAATCCGAGGAAGACGCCCTGCACCGTGCGCGGAATGAGGCGGCGCCGATTAATGCACAGCGATTTGGCATTGACACACCATGTTCCAAAAACGGAAGCTGTTTTGACTGCAAGAGTTCAGACTGCATCTGCTGTCAGGTCTTGGTCACAAGATTCAGCAGAATTCCGAAGCGGTTTAAAATAATTCTTGTAGACGATGTTTTGGGATTTTAGGAGAGGAAATTACCTATGGACAGAAATGAAAGAAATACAATGGATCAAAACGCGCGAAAACGTACGGTGCGAAGAGAAGGGAATGCTGAGGGAAGCGCGCGGGCAAATGAAGGTCTGGGAAGAAGACCGTCGGGAAACGGCGCTCCCGCCTCAGCAGGAAGACCGTCA
>OLXW01001811.1_pt1 | contig 10074 bp, 6 predicted proteins | sample 1673551 | NCBI WGS metagenome assembly OLXW01 (sample SAMEA103958114, study PRJEB25191) | human gut metagenome | reverse complement strand
TGCTGCAATAGCGATCGGTCCCAGCAGTTCCGGTGCCAGCTTACTGGTCAGGAAGATTGCCGTCGGGCCGTCGGCACCGCCGATGATACCGATGGACGCTGCCTGGTTGCCGTCAAAGCCCAGGCAAACTGCGCCGAAGAACGCCAGGAATACACCCATCTGTGCGGCTGCACCCAGCAGCAGGTTCTTCGGGCTGGACAGCAGCGGACCGAAGTCGGTCATCGCACCGATGCCCAGGAAGATCAGAGACGGATACAGACCGGACTTTACGCCGATATACAGGATATCCAGCAGTCCGCCGTTCGCCATGATGTGTCCGTAGCTGTGGTAATACTCGCCGCCTTCTTCCAGGAACGCATTCCACAATTCCGGATGGTACAGGGCGTTGGCGGAGCTTGCGCCATCTACAAAGAAGTTGGAGACGTTGACCAGCAGGCAGCCGAAAGCGATGCCCACCAGCAGCAGCGGCTCAAACTGTTTCTTGATGCCCAGGTACAGCAGCAGGCAGGAGACTGCGATCATGACCAGGTTCTTCCAGCCGCCGTCGGCGAAAAAGCTGACAAAACCGGAGTCATTCAGCAGGTTCTGGAGGGTTTCAAGCATATTCATGAATACACCCCTCCTTTACGCCAGGACGATCAGCGGAGAACCAGTCTCTACAGTTGTTCCCTTGGAGACAACGACCTGTGCAACAGTGCCGTCGTGCGGTGCCAGGATCTCGTTTTCCATTTTCATGGCCTCCAGAACGACCAGCAGCTGTCCGGCCTTGATCTGTTCGCCCTCCTTGACCTCGACACGGAGAATGTTTCCCGGCATCGGAGAATTTACCGGTTCGCCGGCCTTCAGATCCACCTTTGCCGTCGGAGCCGGTGCAGGAGCTGCGGCTGCCGGAGCTGCCTCTGCGGCAGGAGCTGCCGCCGGAGCCGGCGCACAAGCCTCGTATTCGTCCAGCAGGACAGCCTTTCCTGCCTCGACTTCTACTTCATATACTTTGTCATTCAGCGTAACTTTATACTTCATCCTCTTTGACCTCCTTGATCGATACGAAGTGCAGTTCATTCAAAGGTGTATCCAGCTTGTTCGCAACGATCGCCATAATCATTGCAGCCTCCTTGTCCGGTACATCAAAACGCTTGATGTGACCGGCAGAACCCGGTGCAAGCGGCTTTTCCGGTTCTGCTGCCGGTGCTTCTGCCGGAGCGGCAGCCTTTTCCGCAGCTTTCAGTGCCTCCGCTTTCTTTGCCTTTGACTTGAACACGGCACCCATAATATACAGTACCAGCATCAGCAGGACCAGTCCGACGAAAACCACAACATAACCAAAAATAGCGGTGATGCCTGCCTCGCCGATGCCCATGTTTGATGCGCTCATCACATTCAGTGGCATAGCTGTTCCTCCTTACATGGCCTCGATGGTATAAACGGCCTCGTTCTCCTCCTGTGCCTTCCGGTTTTCCAGGAACTTCACGGTCTGATCCGGATAGCAGATATAGCTCATGATGTCCTCTTCTGAACGAGCCAGATCGCCCAGTGCCTTCTTGGCATCTTCGAATTCCTGTCCGGTGCGCTTCTGGTCTTCGATACGGCAGTCTACCGGCTTGCCGCCTTCGCCCAGGACCTTTTTCTGGAGTGCCTCGCTGACCGGAGCCGGGGCGATGCCGTATTCACCCTTGATATAGTTCTGGATCTCCTTGGAGATCTGGCGATAGCGCTCGCCCACCAGAACATTGGTAACTGCCTGGTTGCCCACCATCTGAGACAGCGGTGTAACCAGCGGCGGATAACCCATATCAGCACGAACCTGCGGAATCTCTGCCAGAGCAGCATCGAACTTGTCCATTGCCTTCATATCGGTGAGGTTTGCGATCATGTTGGACAGCATACCGCCCGGAACCTTGTAGACCAGCGCCTGTGCGTCTGTTCCCAGGCTCTTGGGGTTGATCTGACCGTTGTCGATATACTTCTGCTTGATGGGCTTGAAGTAGTCGTTGACTTCGTTGAGCAGCTTTTCATCCAGACCGGTCTCGATGCCGTACTGCTGGCAGGCATAGAACATGGTCTCGGTGGACGGCTGAGAAGTACCGCCGGAGAAACAGGAAGTAGCGGTGTCGATGACATCAATGCCGGACTCGATCGCCTTGGTCAGTGTCATATACGCCATACCGGTGGTGCTGTGGGTGTGGAGGATCAGCGGCATATCGCCGACAGCGTCCTTGATGCCCTTGATGAGGTGTTCTGCCTCATACGGAGTCATCGTGCCTGCCATATCCTTCAGGCAGATGGTCTGGAATCCCATGCGCTTGAGTTCCTTGCACATTTCCACATACTTTTCTACGGTATGCACCGGACTCTGGGTGTAGCAGATACAGCCGGAAGCGATGGTATTCTTGGTGGCATACTTCATGGTTGCATTCAGCGCAGTTTCGCAGTTGCGGAAGTCGTTGAGTGCGTCAAAGATACGGATGATGTCGATGCCGTTCTTGATGGAAAGCTCGATGAACTTTTCCACAACGTCATCATGATAGTGCTTATATCCCAACAGATTCTGTCCACGCAGCAGCATCTGCAGCTTGTTGTTGGGCAGGTTTTTCCGGAGTTTCCGCAGACGTTCCCACGGATCTTCGTTCAAATACCGCAAACAGGAGTCAAAGGTCGCACCGCCCCAGCACTCAATGGAATAGTACCCTGCCTTGTCCATGGTCGGCAGAATATCGGCGTAGTCCGCATAAGGCAGACGGGTCGCCATAAGAGACTGGTTTGCATCACGCAAAACGGTTTCTGTAAACTGTACTTTTCTCATATAGAACCTCCTCGTCTTTCGACAGTTTTTGTGTCCGCAGTTTTCGCTGCGGACCGCACGGCACCGCACACGATCCCCCGTGTGAGCGCCCTAACATTCCTAGTATATCACAAAGTGATTTCCTTTTCTATAATTTTTCCAAAACTCTTTTCTTTCTTTTGTGTAAATGCTTTTTTGCTTATGGGAAAACGGTACAAAAGCCATCTTTTTTCACTTGCTTTTTTTGCCGGACAGCATTCTGAAAAGCGAAAACCGCACACACGCTTAGTATGTGCAGTTTCGGGCAAAACAAAACACCTGCACCGACGGTTTTGCCGATGCAGGTGTTTGTATAGAAGGATGTTTCAGAGCTCATTTGCATCTGTTCAGATGAGAAACATTCTCTGATGAGATTATCGGGATCATTCAGCGGTATACGGCAGCGAGTTGATGATGTGAACCAGGAACTGCAGGAGAAGGATCGCATCATTTGCGCCGGTCTCGTTGTTGGCATCGCAGTCAGCGTTCCTCTGTGCTGTGCTGTCCAGGGAAACTGCGCCGGCAACTGCCTTGTTCAGCAGGACTGCGTCTGTGATATCTACTCTGCCGTCCAGGTTGACGTCGCCGTAGAGAATCGAACCGGCGATCACAGAGCCGCTTGTAGCGGAGACGGAGGTTGTGGAAACCGTTCCCGTTGCAGAAACAGAGCTTTCTGCGGTCGAGGTCGCCTTATCGGTTGCAGAGGTGGTTGCGATGTCACTGGTTGTCTTTGCCGTTGTAGTCGTGGTGTTTGTTGTTGTTGTCGTGGTCTGCTTTGTCGTTGTGGTGGAAGAAGTGACCGGCTTGGGATCTTCGCTGCCGTTGATCTTGCCTACCACGATGCCGCAGCCAACAGTGGACATATAAACGGTGCCGAAGGTGTTCATATCGCCGACAACATAGTTACCGTTGCCGGTACCGCCGTACAGGTGGTTCTGGTTGATGAGTACCCAGGTCTTGCCGCAGTCGGTAGAGCGATAGATGCCTTCCGGATCAGAGTCTGCCGGCTTGCCGTACATATACAGGGTGTACGGATCGCCTTCCTTCTGTGCAGCGCCGTAGCCCATGGTCTTGCAGTAGCTTACGTTGTCCATCTTGGTGACAGTTTTGCCGTAGTCGGTTACCAGATATGCGCCGTAGTAGCCGGCAGCAATGGCAAATGTGCCTTCGTCCAGATAAGCGATACGATATGCGTTGTCGCACTGGTCGTACTGGCAGATGGTCTGAGCGTCCTTAAAGGTCTTGCCGTAATCATCGCTGACCATCAGAATGTAGCGTGCGTCTGTGATGTCAGCCTTGGGCTTGCTGTAGAAATAATACTGGTTGTAGTAATAGCCGTATGCGTAAACATACTGGGGATTCTTTTCGTCTACACACATCCAGATGGTGCTGCTCAGGCTGTCGCTGGTGGAAGCAGTGCTCCATGTCTTGCCGAAGTCATCGGTATAGGAGATCTTGCCGCTGCTGCTGACCAGAATGCGGTAAGAGCCGTCCTCCAGCTGGTTGATGGCAGCCTTTGCACCGGAGCAGGGAATGTTCGGCAGTTCCTGCCATGTAGTGCCGTCTGTGGTGTAGTAGCCCTTTGCGCTGCCCTCTGACAGACGTACCATTACGTCCGGATTTGCCGGGCAGTATGCGATGCCGCCGGTGGATGCAGTGGTGTCAGTCAGCTTGTTCATGCTGGGTGTCAGCTGGGTCGCTGTGCCGTCTGCATTATGATAGAAACCGTCATAGTCACCGATGACCGAAACCGGATCCTTGCCCGGACGGCTGATGAAGTCCAGAGATACCACTTCTTCAATACCGTCTGCGGCAAAACGGATGGTGGGGCATTCTGCCCAGGTGTCCTCACAGGTGAATACACCGTTACCGGAAACGACCCAGAACTGGTCGCTGTTTCTCGGATCCAGTGCAATGCAGCCGGACCAGTGGATCGCCTTGTCCCGGATCCAGCTGTGACCGCCGTCCTGCAGGTAGTTTGCAATCAGCGGACCGCCCCAGCTGGCACGGTTGCCCGGTGTCATTTCCGTCCAGGTCTCGCCGCCGTCCTCAGACTTGAAGAAACGGTCGCCCCATGCAATGGCATCCCGATCCCAGGCATCTTCCGTCCAGGACTGGGAGTACCACTGTGCGCAGGTCGTTGCCACCAGTTTGTTGGCATCATTTTTGTCGCTGGTCACTGCGCCGTAGCCGACATTCAGTTTTTTCGTGTTGCTGCTGATGCCTTCTGTCGGTGTGATATCCTTCAGCTCGCCGGTTTTGGGGCTGTACTTGTAAGCATAGCCAGTGCCACGGTCGAACATCAAGCCGTTTACATAGGTAATAAGCAGGTTGCCGTCTGCATCCAGGTTGATTCTGGAAGGCATCTGCTCGGTGGGCAGATCTTCGCTCAGCGGCTGGAAGTCATCGCTTCCCACATCTGCCACGTGGAGGTTTGCCTTGCCCTTGACGGAAGTGCCGACGTAGACCTTGCCGTCTGTAATTTTAATCGTAGCAATACCATTGACGTTCAGGTATTCGTCATCTGCGACAGATCTTGCCATATGTTCTGTCCATGTCGGCCACTTGATGCTGTATTCGAACAGCCCCAGCTTATCATAGCCCATGACCGGACTCCAGGTGTCGCCGCCGTCCTCACTCATAATGAGGGCAGAATCGCCGGCAGTGGCATCGCCGCCGCAGTAGATGATGTCCGGATTGTCCGGATCGACTGCGATTGCTTCACCGGTCTGTCTGCCGTAGCCGTTGCCGTGTACCTGGATCAAATCGGTGACATCGATCTCTTCAAAGGTCTCGCCGGCGTCGTGGGAACGGAAAATAACTGTCCGTGCGTCGCTGAAATATGCACAGCCGCACAGCAGATACAGCGTGTCGTCGTCGTTCGGATCAACGCACATTGCATCTACGCTCAGAAAGCCTCTGTCGGCATCGTTCAGAAATCCCAGCAGCTGTACCCATTTTTTCTGCTCGTAGTCATAGCGGTATGCGCCGCCTACGTCGGTGCGGGCATACATCTGGTCGTCGCCGGTGATGATGCCGGAGACAAAGCCGCCGCCGGCAATGTTCAGTGTGTCCCAATCCATAGAGGATTCAATGGACTCTGCGGCATCTGCGTGCAGCGATGTCGTCACGCCGGCAGTGCCGATCCCCGTACACAGCAGGGCTGCTGCGGTCAGAACGGAGATGAATTTGTTCTTTTTCGTCATGGAGTTTCCCCTTTCCAAAAATAAGCGTAGCCACGGCTCTTTTGAGCCGACTTCGGCTTGGTTTCATTTCTTACTTATTATAGCACGGGTTGTGATATTTTTCAAGAATGAAATCACATCTGCTGAAATTTTTGTGCATTCTATCTGGTTGCGAGAGCAATTTTGTGACATAATGCACAAAGTGCTTAAAAATGCACAAATCACAAGTGTGATGTTTGGTGAAAATATCAAATGACATGGGAGGAAAAGTGTGGTATAATACAAGGGATGTAACCGCTTTGTAAGAATTAGAGTGGTTTCCTGTTAGAATTATTACAATTTGGAGAAAAAACAGGGAATTTGGAAACAAAGAGCGAATGAGAAAGAGAAAGGGATCATTATGGCAAAACAATCCAAAGGCAGCGTCTGGGACAAGTTTTCCCGGCTGGGTGTCATCCTCGTACTATTATATGTGATGTTTATTATTCTGGGATTTGCGGTGCGGCTGCTGTTCTTTTCGGACGAGCGTGGCACGAGCATCATTCCGGACGGAAACGGCGTTGTGGCATCGGCGCAGGGGACATCCGCACAGAGCAGTGCGGCATCTGAGGCAGCCACTACCAACGAGAACATTCTGGATCTGAGCGTGGACAAGACGTATCTGGCTGTGCTGGAAGGCGGCACGGCTGCCATTGCAGTGAATATGTCCACCACCGGCGCAGCGACTGCCGGCGATCTGGTCTGGAGCAGCAGCGATGAGGCAGTTGCCACCGTGGACGACTCCGGCAATGTGACCGGCGTGAAAGCCGGCAAGTGCGATATCACGGTTTCGGTAAAGGGCAATGACGCCATCGCCCAGACCGTTCTGGTGACAGTGCGCCACCTGGAGCAGAAAGACGGCTGCACTTATGTAGACGGAATCCTGATCGTGAACAAGAGTTACGGACTGCCGGAAAGCTATGATCCGGGTCTGGATGCCACCACAAAGGCTGCTTTTGAACAGATGAAGGCTGACGCAGAAAAGGAAGGGCTGAATCTGTACATCGGTTCGGACTTCCGGGACTATGCGTACCAGGTGAAGATCTATAACAACTATAACGATCTGTACGGCTGGGAGATGGCAGATACCTTTTCGGCACGTCCGGGCTATTCGGAGCATCAGACCGGACTGACCATCGACTGCAACACCATTGATGATGCTTTCGGCGAGACCGAAGAGGCAAAGTGGCTGGCGGCGCACTGCGCAGACTATGGCTTTATTATCCGTTTCCCGGACGGCAAGGAGAACATCACCGGCTATCAGTACGAGCCGTGGCACATCCGCTATGTGGGCGTGGACACCGCAAAGGAGATCATGTCCCAGGGACTGACGCTGGAGGAATATCTGGGCGTGAAGTCGGAGTATGCAGGAGCCTGGGAAGGGTAAGGAAAGTTTAACCAATATGTGTGAGAAATCTCCGTGCCTTTTGGGTGCGGAGATTTTTGATATGGAGGGAAAGTGGATGTTTCTTTTGCAGATTCTGGTGGGAATTGCAGCACTGTGCGGATTCCTTTTCCTGCCTTCTGCCTGGGGGATTCCGATTTTTTTGGTATGGGCATTGCAGATGATTTTCTGGGTGTTTTTACAAGAATACTACCCCTATGCAGATAAGATTCGTGGAAATCCGTCGGCAGAATATAATGGATACCGCCGCCTGTTTTGTCGAAAGGCAGTGCCGTCTTTGGCATCGTTGGCAGTTCCGGAACGGTCGGTGTTGGTACAGCGTGATGACGACACGCTGTTTCAGGTGATTCGCTGGAAACAGCGGTTGTATTTCCGGTATCTTTGTTCCAAAAATCATGAAGATCTGGAGATACAACAGGGTTTGATACAGGACTGTTCTGATTTGGACAAAGGGAAAAAATACGGAAAAAAGGACTTCTGGCTGCCGCTTCATCAGATAAGAGCTGTTTCTTATACGAAAAAAATTACAGCAAATACAAAATACGCAGCGTTTGGCGTTTTGTGCTTGCAAACCGTAGAAGATGCAGTCCAAAAGAGTTTGCGCTGTTATTTGCTGTCAGATGTTTCTGCGGAGAAACTGGCAGAAATGTTTTCCCCGGTTTCTTTTACAGATGAAACCGGAACAGTACCTTGCTATGATACATCTTGGCGTGTTTTGAAAACCCTGGGTAGACCGAAACTCTGGAATTTGCTGCTGCAAATCTGCCTGTGGTTTTCGGCGGCATGGATATTTTCTTTTTTTCGTCTGCCCACAGAATGTGAGATTTTTCCGGTGACGTTTTGGCTGGTCTGCTCTGGTTTGACAATTTTGCTTTGCTGGACACATGGCAGTTTGTTTTTGTGGGGAAAAGCTGACGATGAGGATTGGCTTGGCTTATTTGCGGATTTTCCCCGTGTTCACTATGGACTGTTTTCTCCGATGATACCGTTGTTTTTCCATAACCTGCGTCAAAGCAATCTGACAGCGGCAGGGACAAGAGCGTTTTTCTTGATCGCTGGAATATGCAGTGTGATACTGTGTCTGTTGTTCCTTTTTACCTGCCGCAAACGGACAGGCGGAGGGATTGCTTACATGATCGGATTTTCGCTGTTGTTTTCCTGCCTGTTTGTTGGTGTGGGAAATCGTGTTTATGATTTTCATGCGCCGATGACGGAACGTGTATCTGTCGCAGAAAAGACATATTATTTCGGCAATGTCCGCAGTTCTGGCTGGACGGAACTGACCTTGCGGCGGGAGGACGGCACAAAAGAGACGCTGACGGACAGTGCGGTTTATTCTGCGGCAGAGACGGGCGATACTGTGATTTTGGAAACGCATACGGGATTGTTCGGAATCGGGTATTATACGGCGAAATTATCATGAAATGCCAATAGTATGGAGGTCGGATGCAGTGTACCATTACAGCATTTGCAATGTTGCAGACGAAGTGATTTTTCAGAAACAGTGCAGGGCGCTTGAAATACATCTTCCGCATTTTGTCAAAGGCGAACTGTTAGAAGATGTGGACGGCTCGCTGACACAGCAATATTTTATAAGTGGAAAAATAATTACAGTTCATAATAGCAAATATATTGATGCTGTTTACATTGACTCGGAAGTGGAACTAAAACCGTATTTCAAAGGTAAAAAAACAAAGAGTCAAGAGTAACTGCTCTTTTGCAGAATTGGTTTTATGCTGCACTTGAAAAAAACAATCTAAAATCCAAAAAAAATTTCAAAAAACTATTCCAAAATGAAGAAAAATGTGCTATAATAGTATCAGAGCCGTCCAACCGCACAGCGATTTGCGGCAAAACTATCAAAAAAGAGGTTTTTGACATGGAAATCAAAAAACAACTGACGACTTGTCCGAAAGAAAAACCCAAGGACGAGAGCAAGCTGGGATTCGGTCATATCTTCACTGACCATATGCTGGTAATGCCCTATGATGAGGGACAGGGCTGGCACGATCCGGTAATTATGCCGTACGGCGACATTACCCTCAGCCCGTCTGCAATGTGCCTGCACTACGGTCAGACTGTTTTCGAGGGTCTGAAGGCTTATCGCCGTGCTGACGGCGGTGTACAGCTGTTCCGCCCGGACGAAAACTTCAAGCGTCTGAACCGCTCCAACGAGCGTCTGGTTATTCCGGAACTGCCGGAAGAGCTGGGTCTCCAGTGCCTGAAGGAACTCATCTCTGTGGAAAAGGACTGGGTTCCCCACACAGAGGGCGCATCCCTGTACATTCGTCCGTTTATTTTTGCAGTGGATCCGTTCCTGGGCGTACACCCGGGCGAACACTATCTGTTCATGATTATTCTGTCTCCGTCCGGTCCGTACTATGCTTCCGGTCTGGATCCGGTCAATATCTATGTGGAAAACAAGTATGTCCGCACCGTTCGTGGCGGTATGGGCTATGCAAAGACCGGCGGCAACTATGCGGCATCTCTGCACAGCCAGGCTGATGCCTATGACCAGGGTTATTCCCAGGTTCTGTGGCTGGACGGCGTAGAGCAGAAGTACATCGAAGAAGTCGGCGCTATGAACATCGCTTTCGTTATCGACGGCGAAGTTGTAACACCGTCTC
>OLXW01001806.1_pt1 | contig 10105 bp, 7 predicted proteins | sample 1673551 | NCBI WGS metagenome assembly OLXW01 (sample SAMEA103958114, study PRJEB25191) | human gut metagenome | reverse complement strand
GGCAATCTGGAATGAATTTTGGCTACGTTACTGTGAACGGAGTGAACAGTAACGTCTGAGAAATATAAGGCCTGTCACTGTTGTGTAAACGGTTGACAGATGGAATTTCCAATGATAATATAAATTCATTCGACATAAAAAATATTCAGTTGTATTTTTTATATATAGATGTGTGATAAAACAGTATAAAATACGACAACAGGAGGGAAAAAGATGGAGAACGAAACAGTTTCCAAAAATTTTATTGAGAATATCATTGATAAAGATTTAGCAGAGGGTGTTTATGACACCGTGCATACGCGTTTCCCGCCGGAACCGAATGGATATCTTCATATCGGTCATGCGAAATCTATTCTTTTAAACTATGGTCTTGCACAGGAATATAACGGCAAGTTCAACATGCGTTTTGATGATACAAACCCGACCAAAGAAAAGAGTGAGTTTGTAGAATCCATCAAGGCAGATATCAAATGGCTTGGTGCAGACTGGGAAGACAGACTGTTTTTTGCATCTGACTATTTCGGACAGATGTATGAAGCTGCTGTAAAGCTGATCCAGAAGGGCAAAGCCTATGTATGTGACCTGACAGCAGATCAGATCCGTGAATATCGTGGAACTCTTACAGAGCCGGGTAAAGAAAGTCCATACAGAAACAGAAGCGTAGAAGAGAACCTGCAGCTTTTTGAAGAGATGAAAGAAGGCAAATATGCAGACGGAGAGAAAGTGCTTCGTGCCAAGATCGATATGGCATCTCCGAACATGAATATGCGCGACCCGGTTATCTATCGTGTTGCTCATATGACTCACCACAGAACAGGTGATACATGGTGCATCTATCCAATGTATGATTTCGCCCATCCCATCGAGGATGCGATTGAGGGAATCACACATTCCATCTGTACTCTGGAGTTTGAGGATCACAGACCACTGTATGACTGGGTTGTAAAAGAATTGGAATACCCACAGCCGCCGAAGCAGATTGAGTTTGCAAAACTGTATCTGACAAATGTAGTTACAGGTAAACGTTATATCAAGAAATTGGTAGAGGAAGGCATCGTAGACGGATGGGATGATCCGCGTCTGGTTTCCATCGCAGCACTGCGCCGCCGTGGATTTACACCGGAATCCATCAAAATGTTTGTAGAACTCTGCGGTGTATCCAAAGCAAACAGCTCTGTTGACTATGCAATGCTTGAATACTGCATCCGTGAGGATCTGAAACTGAAACGTCCACGTCTGATGGCTGTTCTTGATCCGATCAAGCTTGTGATCGATAATTATCCGGAAGGCGAAGTAGAATATCTGGAAGCTCCGAACAATATGGAGAATGAAAAACTGGGAACTCGTAAAATACCGTTTGGCAGAGAACTCTATATTGAGAGAGAAGACTTCATGGTAGATCCGCCTAAGAAATATAAGAGAATGTTCCCGGGCACAGAGGTTCGTCTTATGAACGCATATTTTGTAACCTGTACAGGATATGAAGCTGATGAAGATGGAACTGTACGTGTTGTACACTGTACTTATGATCCTGCAACAAAGGGTGGCAATGCGCCGGATGGCAGAAAAGTAAAAGGAACCATTCACTGGGTAGAAGCAAGTCAGGCAGGAAAAGCAGAAGTACGTCTCTATGAGAATATCGTAGACGAGGAGAAGGGTGTATACAACAAAGAAGATGGTTCTCTGAATGTAAATCCGAACTCTCTGACAAAAGTTACTGCATATGTAGAACCAGCACTTATGGAAGCAAAAGGCTATGACAGCTTCCAGTTCGTAAGAACAGGATTTTTCTGTGCAGATATCCATGATTCTAAAGAGGGTGCACCGGTATTCAACCGTATCGTGTCTCTGAAGAGCTCATTTAAACTTCCGAAAGCATAATGAGACTGAAATAGTAATATAATCAGAATAAAAAGGGAATGTTGCTTTTACGATTGTATAATCGTGAAGTAACATTCCTTTTTGGTTACGTTACTGTGAACGGTAACGTTTATTCTTCAGATTCAGATGCAGCGTCCATAGTCTCTTCAAAATTCTCGGGTTCATCGGCATCTTCTTCCTCTTCTGCATCTTTAATCTCAACTTCAGCAGCTTTATCGGAAGACTTCTCAGAATCGTCTGTATCAGCAGCTTTTTCAGCTTCTTCGTTTTCGGTGTCATCTGTTGCAGACTGTTCGCCTGTATGTTCCCAGGACTGGAAATCTTCGGCAGGTTCCTGATCTTCCTTAGCAGTTTCCTTTTCATCAGTCAGATCGAAATCATCAAAGTCATCTTCAAAATCAAAATCCTCTTTACAGGATCCTTTTTTGGCAATAAGGGCAGCTACAGCACCGGCAGCAGCTGCTGTAAGGGCACCTATTGCAACATATCCCCAGTATTTATTAATTTTAGCCATGATAATCATAAACTCCTTTCTGATATTTTCCTATTTTTGACAGCGAGTCAGGATAAAAATATCTTTTACTCCTGACACCATTTTATTCAGCTATAGGTTATTGTTATTTTAATACTTTTCAGATAAAAAGAAAAGCGAAATTTTATGGAAAGAGTTAATGAAAGCAGTTGCATACCAAAAAGATACAAGGTATACTATGACAGGAAAGAAGAGGTTATTATGAGAAAAATTATTTTGGCATCTGCTTCACCCAGACGAAAAGAACTGTTGGAACGGGCTGGCGTAGATTTTGAAGTGCTGCCTGCATCAGGTGATGAGAATCGTATCTCAGACAATCCGGGAGAGGCAGTAAAACAGCTGGCTTCGGATAAAGCAGCTTCTGTTATCCGCACTATGAAAGATAGTGCCGACGGAACAATTGTGATCGGATCTGACACAGTGGTAGTGTTTGAGAATGTGATCCTTGGCAAACCTCATGATACAGAGGATGCAGTGAATACATTAAAGAAACTTCAGGCAAGTACTCATCAGGTATATACCGGCGTTTCTGTATGGGAAAAGAAAGAAAAAGTCTGGACAGAACATACTTTTTATGAAAGTACAGATGTGACTTTTTATCCGGTTTCAGATGAGGAGATCAGAGAGTATGTTGCTACAGGAGAGCCTATGGATAAGGCTGGAAGCTATGGCATCCAGGGACTTTTCGGAATTTATGTAAAGGGGATCAACGGAGATTACAATAATGTGGTAGGACTCCCGGTTGCCAGATTATTTTATGAAATGAAGAAATCAGGAATTAACTTAAGAGGATGACAAAAGATGATTAAAGCATGTATATTTGATTTGGATGGAACACTGGCTGATACGCTGGATTCCATGGCTTATGTGACTAATATTATTATGGAAAAATTCGGGTTGAAAACACTTCCGGTGGATAATTTCAGATATTACAGCGGAGAAGGGGCAAATATGCTGATCCGCCGCGCACTTAAGGATGCGGGGGATCCGGAACTTGCGCATTATGATGAGGGACAGAAGCTTTACCGGGAAATGTTTGAAGCAGATCCGATGTATAAAGTAGTTCCCTATAAGGGAATGCCGGAAACCTTAAAGAAATTGAAGGAACATGGAATGAAGCTGGCAGTTTGTTCAAATAAACCTCATCCTGCAGCTGTGAAAGTAATTGCGCAGCTTTTTGATGGGGAATTTGATATGGTAGTTGGTCAGAGTGAAGCAATCCGCAGGAAACCGGCACCTGATGGTCCGCTTATGGTTGCGGAAAAATTTGGTGTAAAACCGGAAGAATGTATGTATGTGGGAGATACAAGTACAGATATGAAGACCGGTAAAGCAGCAGGAATGTATACAGTAGGTGCGCTATGGGGCTTTCGTGACCGAAAAGAACTGAATGAGAATGGAGCAGATCTTGTCGCTGAGAAACCGACAGATCTGGTAAAAATTTGCGAGGAACATGGAAATGATTAAGTTGGTTGCAAGTGATCTGGATGGGACGTTACTTTTACATAAGGCACAGTCTCTGCCTGAAGAAATTTTTTCGCTGATCAGGCAGTTAGAGGAACTGGGGATTATGTTTGTAGCAGCCAGTGGAAGGCAATATCCGAATATGACAAAGCTGTTTGCACCTGTTGCTTCAGAGATTTCCTATATTTCGGAGAATGGTGCACTGGCAGTGGATCATGGAGAGGTACTGTATCAGGATTCTTTTGACAGAAAGCTGGCAGGGGAGATTATTTCTGCAATCCTGGAAAAGAAGGATGCCGAGTTTACCTGTTCTGCAAAGGATTACCACTACCTGATGCCGAAGACAAAGAGATTTCATGACCATATGTTATATGAAGTAAAAAATGAATGCAGATTTGTAAACAGCATGGAAGAGATGACGGCTCCTATCATGAAGCTGGCTGTGTTTGAACCGGCCGGCCTTACAGAAGAATCTGTGAAATACTGGATGGATAGATTTGGAAAAGAATGTGTTGTTGTCACTTCGGGAAATGAGTGGATTGATTTTATTCCTTTTGGAACAAACAAGGCAAAAGGAATCAGAGAATATCAGAAAAGATATCATATTTCGCCGGAAGAATGTATTGCGTTCGGAGACGAATATAATGATATAGAGATGCTTAAAGCGGTAAAATATGGCTTTGCCATGGAGCATTCCAAGGAGGGGGTACGGGCAGCTACGTCCTATATGACAAAACAGGTTGAACCGGTCCTTGAGAAGCTGATCCGGGCAAAGGGAAAGATTGAGGAGGTTATTTAAATTGTTTACAGAAGAATGTATTAATACGTTTCTTGAAAATCAGGAGCAGCTTTTTCCACAGGCGGTAGCAGAATCATATGAAGCAGCGGAAGCATTCCTTGAGGATTGCATGGCGCAGGTTGTGGATTCTATTGAAGAAGTGAGAGAATATCTGGAAGAGTCAGGCGCTGATGTGGAAGGAATGTCAGATGAAGAACTGGAAGATGCAAGTGAAGTATTTGCTCTGCCGGATGGAAAATATCTGATAGTAGAAGGATAAAAACTGTTCGGTCAAATTATGGATATCACGTGATATATCGGAGAAATAACTGTAAAACACAGTTCGGTCCCTGAATATTGGAGAAAATTGAACTCTGATACTCAGGGGCTGAAGTTGTTTTAAGGGAGAAAATACAGATTACATTTCCGGAAAATGTGATGCTATAATGCTTTTATACAGAGAAAAAACGATGTTGTGGTCTGTGATGGGAATGAAAAGGGCAGACAGACACAGAAGCATCACAGAACTGTAATTATTCAGTACCTTCAGAGTGGCTGCTGAATAATTACAAATCTTATTATAAATGAAAAGGAGGACTACAGATGGAGAGAAAGAGATTTCTTGCAGTTGTAATGACTGTGATGATGGTTATTTCAATGATTCCATCCATGGTTTTTGCGGCAGCTCCGTCAGGAGAATTGGGCGGTAAGCTTAAGATTAAGGGACTTGCAGCTGTAGGCGTAGTGTTGAGTGCAGATTATGCAAAGGTTACACCGGAAGAGGTTACGGATGAAGATTTTACTTTTTCCTGGTCAAGACAGACCGGGGAGAAGGAGTTAACACAGGTAGGTACTGAGAAGACCTATACGATCACTCAGGATGATCTGGGATGCAGACTGGTGCTTGATCTGACCCCTGTAGATGGAAGCGGACTGACAGGTACTCTTACTGCAAAGACGTTAGAGGTAGCTGCAACTGAAGAAGAGGCGAAAGCAGTGGAACAGGAAGCAGAGGATGCACAGCAGACAGAAACGGCAGATGGAACAGAGAATGCACAGCTGGAAGAAACGGCAGATGGAACAGAGGATGCACAGCTGGAAGAAACAGCAGATAATGCAGAAGGCAGTCAGGATTCTGAAAATCAGGATGTAGATAGAACAGAAGATGTACAGCAGAATGCAGGGAATGAACAGGAAGATGAATCTCAGAACACAAAAGGTCAGCCGGAGGAAACAACAGAAGGTACTGATGATTCCCAGATGAAAATTTATACAGAAGATCAGCTGCAGGTGGATGAGAACGGAAATGTGCAGACAGATGGATCAGAGAAAGATGGACAGGCAGCAGGTGAAGATGATAAAGATAAAAAGACTTACGAAGCGACTGTCACTGTAGAGGACAGCGAAGATCAGATCTGTGATTTTGGAACAGTAAAGAGTGATCTTGAGGATGTGGAAGCACAGTATGTGCAGATTACGAACACCGGAAATGAGAGCTTGAATTTTCAGGAGATCAGTCCGGAACATTTTATGGTTCAGGATATTACAGAACCGCTGAGTGCAGGTGAATCTGTAAGCGTATGGATACAGCCGAGGGAAGGGCTGGAACCGGGTGAATATGATGATATGATCACATACCGGACGGAAGAAGGTATTGAGGTTTCTTTTGAAGCGAAGATTGCAGTTGAAGGTGAGGATGATTCATCAGATGACGAAGATCTGAAGCCTTCGGATGAGCCTTCTGCAGAACCGACAGAGACGCCGGATGACAGCGAGGCTCCATCGGCAGGTGACAATGCAGATGCATCTCTTGAGGCACAGTCTCTTGAGGTAAATACAGGAAGTCTTAATTTCAGCGATATCGAAGAAAATTATACACAGGCCAATGAGACACTGTCTGTAACCGTAATAAATACAGGGGACGGAATTATCACTTTAAAGATACCGAAATCAGATTATTTTGAGGTGATGAACGAAGATGGAAGTGAAGCTGTATCAGGAATACAGATTGCAAAAGGTGATTCTCTTATGTTCATGGTACAGCCAAAAACCGGTCTGACGAAGGGGGATTACAGTGATACCCTGATATTTGAAAGTGAAGAGGATTCGGAAGTAGCAGCGCAGGTAACTGCGGAAGTGTCTGTAAAAGAGGCAGAACAGGAACAGATTACAGCAGTTCAGGCAGATCCGGAATCTTTCAGTTATGATGATCTGAAGGAAGGTTATGATACTCCTGAAGCGACGACCATTACACTTACCAATACAGGAAATACAACTGTTTCGCTGATGCAGCCATATGCAGAGTATTTTGATATTGGGGAACTTTCGGCATCAGTGCTGGAGCCGGGAGATTCTGCTGCATTTACAGCAGTACCGGTGACCGGTCTGAAAGTCGGCAATTATCTGGACAGTATTCAGATAGCCCAGACCAGTTCGGAAGGACAGGAGGATGTATTGACAACGATCAAAGCTTCTGCGACTGTTTCGGAAGTGAAAAAGATTTATAAATTATCCGTAACACCGGAAGAACTGAATTTTGGAAAAGCAAAAGAAGGATATAGTGAGGCACCGGAAGCGCAGAAAGTTACAGTGACGAATGAGGGGAATACAAATGTAACTTTAAATGCACCGTCAGGTAAAAACTTTAAAATCGGGAAACTTTCAGCCACAGAGCTTGCACCGGGGGAGAGCTGTACATTTAAAATCCGCCCGAAGGCGGGTTTAAAGGCCGACTCCTATACAGAGTCAGTTGTGATTGATAATGAACAGCAGATTAGTGCAGAAGTGAAAGTTCAGTTTACGGTTAAAGCTGCCCGCAAGGCGAAAATTGCAGATCCGGCAGATAATAAGATTACAGGAATCAGTTCAGATGGATATACAACACAGTCAAAGATTACATTTACAGCAGTCGGAGCGGGTATGGACAATGAAAGTCCGGGAAAGGGAGATGTCCGCTATGTACCGTATAACTGGAAAGTGATCAATACAAATAGCTGGAGCAGTGCACCTTATACTGCTGCATTTGGAATTACGAAGGCCGGAACCTACACATTGACAGTTACATTTGACCGTCAGAAGTATAATGGAAGTGAATGGAAGAATACAGGGGAGCAGGATACTAAACAGGTGAATTTCAGTATTACACAGGCGCAGACTGTAACCGCAACTCCGACTCCGCAGCCGAATGGAGCAACTGCGAAATCAGCGGTAAAGACAGGAGATACGACTAATATCACACCGTTTGTGATTATTCTGGCGATTGCAGCGGGATGTATTGTGGGAGTTGTGGTATACAAAAGACGAAAGAAATAAGAGTTATCTGAAGAAAAAAATACAGGGGAATATGTAAAATATAAAATTATTAGCACTCATTTTTGGTGAGTGCTAATTTTTTCTTGACTTTTGGAATAAATGGTATTACTATATCTTTCAGAGAAGCAACTTACAGGAGTCAAAAGCTATTTCAAAGGATAAACAGGAGAGGATAGTTTTGGCTCCGGAGGCAGAGCAGATAAGAATGCAGTATATTGACAGATAAAGTTGCGGCAAATGATTAAAAACAAAAAGGAGTGTGGACAGCATGGCTGTAAAACATGGAAATTTATCAATTAACAGTGAAAATATTTTCCCAATCATCAAGAAATGGTTATATTCCGATCATGATATTTTTGTAAGAGAGCTGGTCTCCAACGGATGTGATGCGATCACTAAACTGAAAAAACTGGAAGTAATGGGAGAATATACTTTTCCGGAAGGATACAAACCGGAGATTCAGGTAATTGTTAATCCCGATGAGAAAACTCTGAAATTCATCGATAATGGTATTGGCATGACTGCTGATGAAGTAGAGAAATACATTACCCAGATTGCTTTTTCAGGTGCAACTCAGTTTCTTGAGAAATATAAAGACAAAACTACAGATGATCAGATGATCGGTCATTTTGGACTTGGATTTTATTCTGCATTTATGGTGGCGGATGAAGTGCATATTGATACACTTTCCTATACAGAAGGTGCACAGCCTGTACACTGGTCCTGCGATGGCGGAACAGAATATGATATCCAGGAAGGTAACAAAAATACGATTGGTACAGAAATCACCCTGTTCCTGAATGAAGACTGCCTGGAATTTGCAAATGAATACCGTATGCGTGAGATTCTTGAGAAATACTGTTCCTTCATGCCGGTTCATATTTACCTTTCCAAAGCAAATGCACCTCAGGAATATGAGACAATTGATGAATCTGAGTTAAGAGACGATGATGTAGTTGTTGAACATATTCATGAGGAAGCAAAGACAGAAGAAAAAGAAAATGATAAAGGTGAAAAGGAAGTTGTTGAAATTTCTCCTGCAAAGGATAAAGTAAAGATCAATAAACGTCCGGTTTCCATCAGTGATATTAATCCGCTCTGGATGAAGCATCCAAATGAATGTACAGATGATGAATACAAGGAATTCTACCGCAAGGTATTTATGGATTATAAGGAACCGTTATTCTGGATACATCTGAATATGGATTATCCGTTTAATTTAAAAGGTATCCTGTACTTCCCGAAGATCAATACAGAGTATGATTCCATTGAAGGAACGATCAAACTTTATAACAATCAGGTATTTATCGCAGATAATATCAAGGAAGTAATTCCTGAATTCCTGCTTCTTCTGAAAGGTGTGATCGATTGTCCGGATCTTCCATTGAACGTGTCACGAAGTGCATTGCAGAATGACGGATTTGTACAGAAGATTTCTGAATACATTTCCAAAAAAGTGGCAGATAAGCTTACCGGAATGTGCAAGACTGACAGAGAATCTTATGAGAAATACTGGGATGATATCAGCCCGTTTATTAAATATGGCTGTATTAAAGATGCTAAGTTTGCAGAGAAAATGGGAGATTATGTACTCTTTAAGAATCTTGATGGCAAATATCTCACATTAAAGGACTGCATTGAAGAGAATAAAAAAGAAACAGAAGAAACTGAGGCTCAGACAGAAGAAAAGAAAGAAGATGCAGCAGAGTCTGAAAACAAAGACAATGCGGAAGCGAAAGAACCTGAGAAGACAGTAATTTTCTATGTAACTGATGAAGTTCAGCAGAGTCAGTATATCAATATGTTTAAGGAAGCAGGAAAAGATGCCGTTATCCTGAAGCATAATATTGACAGTGCATTTATTTCCAGTCTTGAGCAGAAACATCAGGAAGTACAGTTTAAGCGTATTGATGCGGATCTGACCGAAGAAATGAAGGGTGAGGGTACTGCCGATGAAGAAACTGTCAAAGCACTGACAGAACTTTTCCGCAAGAGCCTTAATAAAGATAAACTGGAAGTACATGTTGAGAATCTGAAAAATGAAAATGTATCAGCAATGATGACTCTTTCCGAAGAGAGCCGCCGTATGCAGGATATGATGAAGATGTATAATATGTATGGAATGGATCCGAATATGT
>OLXW01001793.1_pt1 | contig 10183 bp, 13 predicted proteins | sample 1673551 | NCBI WGS metagenome assembly OLXW01 (sample SAMEA103958114, study PRJEB25191) | human gut metagenome | reverse complement strand
GATCCGCAGCATTATCACGAAGACCGGCCTGGAGGTGGAGACATTCATTCACGGTGCGATGTGTTACTGCTATTCTGGTCAGTGTCTGTTCAGCAGTATGATCGGAGGCAGGAGCGGAAACCGCGGCCGGTGTGCACAGCCGTGCCGGTTGCCGTATCAGCTGCAGGGCAGTACAGATGGGAGAAAACAGCCATACGTGCTGAGCATGAAGGATCTGTGTGCAGATGAGAGCATCGGAGAGCTGATCGATGCAGGGATCACATCGTTCAAGATCGAGGGACGGATGAAGAGCGTGTTCTACGTGGCGACTGTGGTAAGCGCATATCGCAAGGCAATCGATGCATACTATGCTGATCCGGAGCATTTTGAAATGGATCCGGCGTGGTACGAGGATATGACGAAAGCAAGTCACCGGGAATTCACAACCGGTTTTTATTTCAACAAGCCGACCAATGAAGACCAGAACTATCAGACCAGCGCTTATACGCGTGACTACAGCTTTATCGGTATGGTGAAAAGCTATGATGCCGGTACTGGTATCGCTGTGGTAGAGCAGCGCAACAAGATGGTGATCGGGGATGAGATCGAGGTGTTCGGACCTGGTCGTGACTTTTTCAGCCAGACGCTGGATTTTATGCAGGATGAAGAAGGAAATGATATCGAATCGGCTCCGCACCCGCAGCAGATCGTACAGATCCGGATGAAGGAGCCGGTAGCAGAGAACTTTATTTTAAGGAAGCGAAAAGGTCAGGCGGATTGCTGACCGAAGAGAAGACTGTAGCCGGAGGCTTTGCAGGAAGCAGGCGGGAAATGACAGGCAGGTCTGCGGTTTACATAATTTAATTATTTTATTGTTGGATGAGAAAGGAGAAAAAAATGTCATCTGATGCTGGGCCCATGTGGGGTCAACTGATTTTATTACTCGTACTGATTCTGGTCAATGCGTATTTCGCAGCGGCCGAGATCGCCATCGTATCGGTGAACAAGAACCGGGTACGGTCGTTGGCACAGGAGGGAAACAAAAAGGCGGAAACACTTGTAAAACTCATCGAGGATCCGAACAAATTTTTATCGGCGATCCAGGTAGTGATCACGCTGGCAGGGTTCTTTTCCAGTGCACAGGCAGCGTTCAGCTTTTCGGGGCCGGTTGGTGCGAAACTGGAAAGCTGGGGTATTCCGTATGGCGGTGAGATGGCGCTGATCGTCATCACGCTGATTCTTTCGTTTCTGATGCTGGTGCTTGGAGAACTGTTTCCGAAGCGGCTTGCTATGCTTCATGCGGATGCGATCGCCATGTCCGTGGCAAAACCGATCAAAGCGATCGCCACGTTCTTTAAACCGTTTGTATGGCTTTTGTCCTTGTTTGTGACTTTATTTTTGAAGATCTGCAGACAGCGGACAGATGTAGTCGACGGGGAATACTCCGAGGATGATGTGGTGTCCATGCTGGAGGCGGGACAGGAAAGCGGCGAACTTAAGGCAGAGGGCAAGAAGATGATCACCAGTATTTTTGCCTTTGACGACATGCTGGCCTATGAGGTGATGACTCCGCGGACGGATGTGTTTTGCATTGATATCAATGCGCCGACGGAGGAATACATCGACGAGATGATGGAGCTTCGCTATTCCAGGATTCCGGTATACGAAGATGACAGTGACAATATAATAGGTATCCTGTATATTAAGGACTACCTGATCAAGGCCAAGGAGGCCGGGTTCGAAAACGTGGATTTTCGCGATATTATGCGGAAGCCGTATTTCGTGCCGGAGACGAAAAATATCGACTCTTTGTTTGCGGAGCTGAAAACGACGAAGCAGCACATCGCTATCCTGATCGATGAGTACGGCGGATTCTCGGGTATCGTTACCATGGAAGATATTATTGAGGAAGTCATGGGCGATATCGATGATGAATTCGACGAGGACGAGCCGGAGATCCAGAAGGTGTCGGACGACACGTATGTGATGGACGGCAGCATGGATCTTGATGATATCGACGAGGAACTGGATATCGATCTGGAGTCGGAAAACAGTGAGACTATCGGCGGATTCATTCTGGACATCCTGGGCGAGATCCCGGACGAAGAAGACGTTGGTAAAGTCGTAGAATTTGAGAATTACCGCTTCACCATCGACTCGGTGCGCGACCGGAGGATCGAGCAGATCACCATGCAGATCCTTCCGCCGCGGGATGAGGAAGATGACAGCGAGGAGCATGATGACAGCCGCAGAGATGGCCGTCGTGAGAATCACAAAGACCGTAAGGATATGCGCAAAGCTGAGAAAATGGCGGAGAAAGAATAAAACGTGAGTTGTTTTTTTCAGGGGCTGACGATGGGGCTTGCCTACGTCGCCCCTATTGGACTGCAAAATCTATTTGTGATAAATTCAGCGCTGACTCAGTCACGCCACAGGGCGTTTCTGACAGCGCTGATTGTTTTATAGGGCTGGTGGTGTAGAGGTCATGTCAAAAATTCACACTTGCGTCCATACCGGTGTACCGGTATGATAAGTGTGAGAAAGGATGTGACAGTATGGATTTAAAGAAGCTTTTAAAAGAAAAAAATCTTACGAGCCGTCAATTGTCGGATCTGTGTCAGATCCCGTATTCGACTGTAAACGATATCATCAACGGAAAGAGAAATTTGGCAAAATGTACTGCAGAAACTGTGTGGAAACTAGCAAAACAGCTGGATCTTTCGATGGAGGAACTGCTTATACAGGAAGAAAAAAGAATCAGTTTTGAACTCTATAAGAGCAATATTTGTCATGCATTGAAGGATAAGGGTGACATTTCATTTCTAACGGATATTATAACTGGTGGAGATATCCCTCGCCTTTTTGAACGACAGTGGTACCCGGAAGGACTTTATCTGCTGGCTATGGTAGACTATATCAGTAGACTCAACGACATTCCTCTTTGCAGCGAATATGAAGGATTGCGGAAGTGCAAGCTGGATCAAGTGGTTTATCCCGAGGCTGTTATTGCAATGAGTGCAGCGTATGGAGATGAGCATATAAAAGAAGAGGCTTTCGCCGCATCGATTCCTGAGTTCAAGCGCTTTAATATCGTTGAAAACGAGGTGCGTAATGTCATTTGAATACAAGGAAACCTAATGCAGTGCGTCAGGAAAATGCGGACGATATCATAGCTCTGCTGAAACAGAAAGAACGGCAGGGATCGGAATAAAAGCAGGAGGAAATTATGGCAACGACGAAAGAATATATCGAATTTGTATGCGACCAGATCCAGGGATTTGGCGAGGTGCGCTACCGGAAAATGTTTGGAGAATATATGGCTTATGTCAACGATAAACCGGTGCTTCTGGTCTGCGATGACACGGTTTTCGTCAAGAAACTGCCGGAAGTTGCAGAGCTTCTGTCGGATGCTCCCTGCGGATTCCCTTACGACGGAGCCAAGGAGCATTATATCCTGGATGTAGAAGACCGTGCATTGGTAGAGCAGGTGCTCCCGGTACTGGAGAGAGTAATTCCCGTACCGAAGAAGCGGAAGAAGAAATAGGTGGTTGGGGCATCTGTGAGGGAGATGGATGTTAGGAATCTTCGAGACGATGCAGTTGTTGGAGTGGAATCATCCTTAATGCCCTTAAAGATTGAAATACAGATGATTTCGGTGTTTTTCACGATTGAGTTTGAAGGCTTTCATCCATAATCTTTGTTAGGGGAGCACAAGGATGAAAAACAAGCGGAAATTTCCAGATTTTCATCCTAACTAACGAAGAACTTTGCAATAATATATTTGTATGCAAAAAACTACTGCTATTCACAGTGAAATGCAGTAGTTATTTTTTATCAGTTAAGCCTAAAATGTAATCTGTAGAAGTTTTATGAAATTTTGCTAATTTAATCAATATTTCTGTTGGAATATCTAACTCTCCTCGCTCATAATTGCTGTAAACGCGTTGTGAGCAGGAAAGAATTTCTCCCATTTCTCGTTGAGAAAGATCTTTATCTTCTCGTAAATCACGAATCCTTGTGTATATCATATAATTCACTCCCTGTAAATCAGTAAGAGTGTATCATAATGGACTATACACCATTGATTTTTAGCGGATAATCCGCTAAAATGAAAATGTTGATACAACATGTAATGAATGGAGGTTGTGTATATGAGAATAGATGAAGTAAAAAAATTAGTATCAATGCTATATGATATGGAACTTAATAATTATATGATGAGCTGCTGTATTAAGAATCTTACAGAAACAATGTCAGGATTAAAAAAAGAGAAAATTATTTCTGAACCAATATATACAGTAACACCTTTTCAGGATAAAGAAATTAAAGTTGGAGAAATTATAAAAACATGTGCAATGATCGGCTTTTTCTTAGGAGCTGTGCCGGGGCTTATTACAGGCTGTGAAGACGGTGATGGGAGCGGAGGATTAGATGTAATTTTTACTGTGCCATTAGGAATTATAATTTATGGAGGAATCGTGGGTGCTATTGGTGGTTTTTTGGGGATGATTATTGGAAGTGTCTTAACAGGAAAAGCTGAAAAAGAGAATAAAAAAAATCGCAAATCACTTGAAATACAAGATAAGAAAAATCATGATTACGCTATCAAAAAATACAATGAAGATTGTAGAAAAGAAAAAGAACGCTTGGAAAATGAGGCAAAATTATATAACCAACTTTCGGTAGAAAAAAGGGTGTTAGAAAAGCAACTGACTGAATCTGAAAATACGTTAAAACAACTTTATGATGATGCTGACATAGAGCCAGCTTATCGAAACCTGGTCGCAATAGGCTATATGAATGAATTGATTTCAATAGAGGCGGCAACGCAACTGAAGGGTTCTAATGGATTATATTACTTAGTTCGTAAAGAATTAAGACAGGACAATCTAGAAGGTATTTTAAATGGTATTTCAGATAAATTAAATACCATTATATCTCAAAATAACAGATTGCATAGTGAACTTATGCACATGAATCAGGAGAGTGTACGCCTAAGTGGTAAAATTCTATCGGAGTTGAAAGAAACATCTAAAACGCAAATGGAGATGAACAATTCTATGCGAGCTATTGAACGCAATACAAGATATTCTAGCTATAGCGATGCTTTAACAGCTTATAATACTACTCGAATGCGTAAGGAATTGGAGTACCAAGCTTTTTTAAAAAGAGTACGATAGAAATGTAAAGGGATTGATTATTATGAGAAAATTATTAAAGTACAAAGGATATTATGGCAGTGTTGAATATTCCAGTGAGGATGTCTTGCTGTATGGAAAAGTGCTTGGAATCAACAGTTTGATTTCTTATGAGGGCGAAAGTGTTGCGGAGCTGCAGCAGGATTTTGAATGGGCTGTAGATGATTACTTAATGATTATCTCATTATAGCATCCACCACAAAAATGTACCAAATCAGCTGTTTTCGCGAGCAAAAACAGAAAATGAATGATCGGTCAAGCGAATTGTCAGCAAGAGAATACCATTTATGGAATAGTATGGTGAAAGAAAGACACCTCAAAGTATAATTTCTTTATATCGATCGATTGCGAAGTTATAAACAACAAAATAATATGCGGTATGTGATATAAAACAGCAAGTTGATTTCACAGCACATACGGGAATTCAGAGAAGAGCTTTTAAAATTCTGTTTTTGAAGCTTTTCTTTTTTATTTCTGCGGAAAATCGTGCCGGGTTTTGAAATCGTGCCGGGTTTTGGTGGCGGACTGGGACTTTATGAGGGCGGACTCATAAAGTCCCGGTGCATTCTCTCATAAATTCTTATCATAAATCTTGGGACAAGGAATATCTTGTACTAAGACAAGCACGAAAGAGAAAGAGGGCGGTATGATGAAACAAAATGCAGACAAACGGATCGATAACATATTGATCAAGCTGCCGGAGTCGATGCGGGACAGGATCGAAAAACTCCCGGCGCAGACATTGCAACAGCTGGAGGAGATCCGGATCCGGACGAACACGGACACGCTGCTGATCAGCGGTGGCAGAGAGTATAGTCTTCGCGACGGGGACGAGATCACGGCGGAGGTGCTGGAAGAGATCTTGAACCGGCTGCTGGATTATTCGTACTATGCTTATGAAGAGGAGCTTTCCCGCGGATATATCACCATCGAAGGCGGCCACCGGGTAGGGATCTGCGGACGAGTGACCCTGGAAAACGGCCAGGTGCATCTCATCAAGGACGTTTCTTCCCTGAACATTCGACGCAGCCGGGAAATCACGGGAGCATCGGAGAAGATTTTGGGAGCGGTGCTTTCTCCTGCAAAGGCTCCGGCTGAAAGCGTTCCAAATGCAGGGATTTCTGCCGATTGCAGGGACGAAAAGAGCCCTGTGACCTCGGATCTTTTCAGTGCTTGTTCGTCTGCTGCTGATTATGGGAGGATGGTTGTCCGCAACACGCTGATAATATCCCCGCCAAAGTGCGGGAAGACGACGATGCTGCGGGATCTGGCGCGAAACCTCAGCAACGCGGGTTTTCGCATCGGGATCTGTGACGAGCGTTCGGAGATCGCAGGGTGTTACGACGGAAAAACCAGCTATGATCTGGGGCCTCGGACCGATGTGCTGGACGGATGCCCGAAAGCAGACGGTATCCTGATGCTGATCCGAGCCATGTCACCTGACGTGGTCATGACGGACGAGATCGGCAAGCCGGAGGATGCGGCCGCGATCCGGTCGGCTCTCAGCGCCGGTGTGAAGATCATCACGACGATCCACGGCAGCAGCTTTGAAGATGCTGCAAAGTCTGCAGTCGGCAGTCTTATCACGGATCACGTCTTCGAAACCCTGATTTTTCTATCGGCACAGCCGGTTACAGGCACAGTAGAAAAGATCCTTAGAATGCCGGAGGTATCCCATGGTTAAAGTCATCGCCGGGATCCTCCTGTTTTTCGGCTGTACAGCACTGGGATTTTCCAAAGCATCAGGCTATAAGAACCGACGAGTGGAACTGGAAGACACGCTGGAATTGATCCGGCTTTTGCACCTGGATATCTCGTATCGAAAGGATGCGCTGGCAAAGACTTTTCAACGAGCTGCCTTACAGAAATCCTGCTGGTTTGCAGATGTTTTGCAAGAATGCGCCGAAGGACTGACAGCCCAAAAGACGCTGGGAAAAACCTGGCAGGATGCTTTGTATAAAGAAAAAGAAGGCTGCCCATTGCTTTCGGAAGATGTGGAGATACTTACCGATCTTTTCCTGGGGCTGGGCCGGAGCGATACCCGGGGGCAGCAGCAAATCCTGGAGCCGGCACTTTATCGCCTGGAGCAGCAGATCTGCAAAGCGCAGGAACTGGAGTATAAAATGGGAAAAATGTACCGAAGCCTGGGGCTGGCAGCCGGTGTAGTGGCCGCGATCCTGGTGCTTTAGAAAAGGGGAAACTTATGGATATCGACATTATTTTTAAGATAGCGGGCATCGGTATAGCCATCGCGGTGCTCAACCAGGTGCTTGTCAAGGCGGGGCGGGAAGAACAGGCAATGCTGACCACGCTGGCCGGGGTGATCGTTGTGCTGATGCTGGTGATCCAGATGATCGGAGAATTTTTCGATGCGGTCAGAACTTTCCTCGAGTTTTAGGTGAACGCTATGGAAATCCTGAAAATTGCAGGGCTGGCGCTTACGGGCGTCTTGCTGGCGTCACTGATGAAATCGGTGCATAAGGAATTTTCGATTTATATAATACTAGCTACTGTAATCGTTGTTTTTCTGATGATCCTCGACAAGCTGACGGAAGTTTTTGTGTTTCTGCAAAGCATCTACGACAGCGTGCCTTACGGCAAGACCTTTTTCCCGGTGATCTTCAAAGTGCTGGCAGTGGCGTATATCGCAGATCTGACAGCGCAGCTTTGCAGGGATGCCGGGGAAAGCGCCGTAGGCGGCAAAGTGGAACTGGCAGGGAAAGTGATCATATTCTACCTGGCGCTGCCGATTTTGTCGGCGATACTGGAACTGATCGGGACTCTTTTGCAGTAGCAGGTTGAAAATCACGAAAGGAGGGTGGCATGGACTACGAAACCGTGTTGGAAGAACAACTTGAAGCCACGGAGCTTTCAGAGCTTGAAGACTCCCTTGCGGATGCAGCGCAGCAAAGCGGTGTGCTGGAAGAACTTTCCGTGGAGGATCTGGTGCACCGCCTGCTCAATGGACAGCAGATCCTGGACTCTGATCAGATCCTGGAAAACCTGAAAAATCTATTTCTGCTGGAAGTCCGTTCTTCTCTGATGCTTGGGTGTGAGATCCTGGCGGTATGCATCCTGATCGGTATGCTCACCAGTTTCTCGGATTCTTTCGGCAAACGGACGGTATCGTCCCTGGGAACGGTGATCTGCAGCTGTGTCATAATCGCCCTCTGTATGGGAAACTTCTATCAGAGTTATGAATACTGTCAGGATGCGCTGGGGACCATGGCTCATTCCATGGAGATCCTGCTGCCTGTTATGATACCGCTTCTTGTTGCCATGGGCGGGATCTCATCCGGAAGTATCCTGGATCCGGCTGTTGCGGGGGCGGTCACAGGGTTTTCCGCCTTGATGGAGCATATCGTACTGCCCCTCGTGTTCCTGTCAGCAGTATTCACCATGATCAACAGTATCACCGAAAAGGATTACGTAAAGAAGCTGGCGGGATTCCTGCGAAAGGGCACGATTTTTCTGACCGGTCTTGCCGTGACGGTATTTACCGGGATCGCAGCGATCCAGGGCATGGTGACCAAAGCGGCCGACGGGATCCTCATCAACACGACAAAATTTTCTCTGGACAACTTCGTGCCCATCGTCGGAGGCTTTGCAGCAGATTCGCTTGACATGGTCATAAGCTGTGTAGGGCTGATCAAAAACGCCATCGGCGTCGCCGGGATCCTTCTGATTTTAGCATTGCTAGTGATCCCTGTCCTTAAGATCCTGGCAGTGGCGGTGATCTATAAAATAACGGCGATCGCAGCAGAGCCTGTGGCCAGTAAAAACATTTCTGACTCTCTGAACGAGCTGGGAACGGCAGCTATTACCATGACAGTGGTCCTCGCCATCGGCGCCCTGATGTTTCTCATTTTTATCGCCATCATCATGGGGATGGGAGGTGGCGGACGATGGAGCTGATGAAAGACTGGGTCCGCAGTCTGTTTCTGATCCTGCTGGCCATCACATTTATCGAGATGCTTTTGCCGGAATCCTCTATGGGAAAGTACCTGCGTTTTATATTTTCCCTGGTGATCATGGCAACGATCCTGTATCCGGTGATCCGGCTGACAGGCGGCGTTTGATGCAAAGCATCTGCCGGAGACTGCACAGATGCCGGGAAAATCAGGCTCGCCGGGTTTCAGGGAAGCTGCAGCATACTCTTTGCAGAAATCCCGGGGCATATACCGGCTGCCTGCACAATATACTGAACAAGGAGGCGAAACTTTTGCTGGAAAAATGGAAGAACGATCCCGAAAAACGGGATAAACTCATGAAAGCTGCCGCGGTGCTCATCATTCTGGCGGTGATATTCCTGTCCTTTGACGTGTTCACGCAGAATCGCGACGGCAGGAAGCAGATCATCGACTCCGACGGAGGCATCGAAACGGAGCTTTGCAGCATTTTATCCGATATCGATGGTGTGGGAGCTGTGGATGTGATGCTGCAGTACGGAGAAAAAGATCAGGTGACAGGTGTCATCGTGACGGCGGAAGGTGCAGGAAATCCGGTGGTGAAAAACGACTTGATCAAGGCGGTCATGGCGCTTTTCGACATATCGTCGGCCAATGTGGAGGTCTTCGAAAAAACCAGTGCTTCGGACATGGAAAAGGACAAGGAGGAAAAAAGCAATGGGCAGTAAAAAGAAATATCGCGATCTTTTAGGGAGAAACAAGAAATTCGTAGCGGGGCTTGCGGCTCTCATGATGTGCTGCGGAGCGTTTCTGGCCAGCGGCAGACTGCTGCCGGACAAGACAGTAAACGGCGACATTCCGCTTCACGACGGCGATGTGCTTGTAGACAGCCTGAACGTGGATGATGAGAACGATGCATCGAATAAGAAAAGTAGCAAAAACAAAGAAGCGAAACTGGTGGCCTCAGATGATGTGGCACAGCTGGAAAACAAAGATTCCTATTTCCAGGAACTGCGGGCGAATCTGGATATGGATCGCAACAAGATCATTTCCATGCTGACCGATGCGGAAGATTCTGCGTCCACAAAGAAGGAAAAA
>OLXW01001791.1_pt1 | contig 10198 bp, 5 predicted proteins | sample 1673551 | NCBI WGS metagenome assembly OLXW01 (sample SAMEA103958114, study PRJEB25191) | human gut metagenome | reverse complement strand
GCGTAAGGGATGATATTGGAAGTTACATCCGAACCGTGTATCACATGGTAAGCCATACTCCTAAGGGTTAGTTGCAGGTTCGATTCCTGCTAGGGGTGCCAGGTGCAATGAAAAAAGAACCACGTTTGAGAGAAGATGTGGTTCTTTTTTGTGCAGCTGGAAGCGGATCGTTATCTCCGGGTGTCCGGCACGTTTTTATGATATTTGCTTTGATATTTCGGGAATAATCATAGAATGTAGGAAATCTTGAGTGGGTATTAGCAAAGTTCCGAGGTGCTGTGCTGCGATTATGTAATGATCTCATTACATAATCGCAGAGAAACCACGAGATACACCTCATCAAGAGCAACTTAGCATGTCGTTTTTCCATGATTTTGATCTTTGCAGAATAAAAATTTTCCCAAACTATGATTTGAGCAGAGAAATATAAGCAAAAAGTAGAATGGGAATTCATGGTGACTAATCGCAGAAATCTTCACTAAGATTTAAAACTATACTGTAAACGGGCAGAGACCTGTTTATCGCTTTTGCGATGGCGTGACAAGCGGAGCGCTTACAATAGGTTCGATTGACTGCAGCTATACGCCATCTGGAAAGCCTGATATCGACAAACCGGTAGCACCGAACGATCCGTCAGGACAGCCGGCAGTACCTTCCGAAAAACCGGATGGCTCTGCAGCGGACTCGGGCGCAGCTGCAAATGCACCGGGAACAGGCGATGAAAGCCCGGTTGGAGTATGGGCAGGTCTTCTGATTTTGTCTGCCGGTACGTTAGCTGCGGTTTTGATCCTGCAGCGAAGAAAACACATACACTAAGCCTTTCCAGATCTCATTGATTACAACCACTGACCCTGCTGTCAGCAGCATCTTCCCCCACATTGCTGCAGACAGTGGGGTCGTTTCAAATACAGCTGTTCCCACCTGAGTGATCAGAAACTGCAATACCAGCACGATAAGGAACACGCCCAGCATCAGCTTGTTATTGAGCAGGTTCTTAAACATGGGCGTATCGTCCAGTTCTCTACAGTTAAATGCGTTGAACAGCTGGAACAGCACGAAGAGAGTAAACAGCACCGTTGCTTCCTCCTTTTGCGTGGCACCCAGGAAATTGGTGAAATGCTGCAGCATGAACACGATGGAAATGAAGATCCCGTTGGCGAATATCCGAATCAGCATTTTCCGGGAAATTATATTCGCGTTTCGCTTCGTTGGCGGATGTTTCAGCAGATTTTCTCGGATCGGTTCCAGCCCAAGGGTCAGCGCCGGAGGACCATCCATGATGATGTTGATCCACAAGAGTTCAAGAGCTGTAAAAGGTGCCGGGAATCCCGCCAGGATCGAGGCGATCACGACCACGACAGAGGAAACATTGACTGTCAGCTGAAACTGGATGAACCGCTTGAAATTCTCGTAGATCCCGCGCCCCCACTGAACAGCTTTGATAATAGTCGAGAAAGAATCGTCCAGCAGCACCATATCGCTGGCTTCTTTCGTTACTTCCGTTCCTGCGATCCCCATAGCGATGCCGACATCGGCATTTTTGATGGCGGGAGCATCGTTGATCCCGTCTCCCGTAACGGCAACAACATTCTTTTCTTCCTTTAATAACTTTACGACGCGCATTTTTATCAGTGGAGTGCTTCGTGCGATGACGCTGATTTTTGGCAGTGCTTTTTTAAGCTCTTCATCAGACATGGACTCGATCTCGGCGGCTTCCACCGCCAGGTGCCCGTCCTGCAGCATGTGGAGTTCCTCCGCGATGGCACGGGCTGTCCGGATATTGTCTCCGGTCAGCATTTTCACTTCGATGCCGGCACGGCGGCAGTCGCGGATGGAGTCATATACGTCCGGGCTTAGTGGATCAGAGATCACAACGAACCCGTCATAATGCAGATCTTGTTCCAGCTCCTGCTGCTTCTCGCCGTTAAAACAAGCAAGTTCTTTGTGTGCAAAGGCCAGCAGGCGGCCGGCTTTATCCTGGAAGCCTTCCATCAGCCTCTGGATATGGGCAGTCTCTTCGGCGGATACGTTGCTGCAAAGGGAGAGGATCTTCTCCGGATTTCCCTTGGTGTAGAGCATCAGCCTTCCGTCTTCGTTCACGATCGTGCTCATGTCTTTGTTCTGTGACGAGAACGGAAAAACGCGAACGATATCGGACTCTTTTCGAAGCTGCTGATAATCCGAACCGGCTTTGCGGGCAGCTGCTAAAAGGGCGCATTCCGTCGGATTTCCGATGAAGGTCCAGCTGCCGTCTTCCCAGGTGATATCTGCGTTGCTGTTGATGCAGTAGTTGCGCAGCAGCGCCCGCGCTGTTTTCTGGTCAATGGCAGAAGGCGCGTCTGCCGGAGCGGAGGCGATCTGGGAATCCGGAGAATTCAGGGAGTCCAAAACAGCCGGGAAATCCGAAGCTGCAGCGACAGCAACCGAAGTGTCGGCCTCTCGCGCCGTCCTCGCTTCCTTCGGCTGCAAAGAAGCCTCCGCAGGCGTTTTTGCAGGAAAGGCAAGGTCTTCTGGATCCAGGAGGCTGCCGCCGGCGTAGATTTTCTGGACGGTCATTTTGTTCTCGGTGAGGGTACCGGTCTTGTCGGAACAGATGATGTTGACGCAGCCGATGGTTTCGCAGGCGATCATCTTTTTGACCAGAGCGTTTTCGCGGGACATTTTGATGATGTTGAGGGCGAGGGAAACGGCGACGATGGTGGGCAGGCCTTCCGGCACGGCGGCCACGATGAGGACGATGCTGGTGATGAAGGCTTCTGACACGGTGTCCAGACTGATGGTGTGGTTCATGGCGAACTGGATGATCTGGATCAGGAACACGATGGCGGCGGCGGAGGAACCGAGGATGGTGATGCCTTTGCCGAGGCGGTCCAGCTTTTCCTGAAGCGGAGTGGTGGTTTTTTCGATGGAGGAAAGTTCTTGAGCGATCTGGCCGAATTCAGTATCGTTGCCGACGCCGGTGACCAGCATCGTGCCTGAGCCGCCGGAGACGAAACAGCCGGAGTAGAGCATGCAGGCCCGCTCTGCGACAGGGGTGTTTTCCTGGCAGGTGAATGTTGCGTCTTTTTTGACCGGGAGGCTTTCGCCGGTAAGGGCGGACTCGTCTGCGGAGAGGTCATTGCTGGAAATGAGCCTGCCGTCTGCTACGATCTTGTCTCCTGTTTCAATGAGAAGGATATCCCCGATCACGATGTCTTTCTGAGGGATCAGCTGGGGCTCGCCATCGCGCAGAACTTTGATCAGGGTGTCTTCGTTGATCTTGCTGAGGGCTTCGAATGCTTTGGCGCTTTTGCCTTCCGTGACGATGGTGATGGCTACCGACAGGAAGATGGCTGCAAAGATGCCGGCGCATTCGAGAAAGTTGTACTCACCGCCGGTAAAGTAGCGGGTGATGTTGACTGCCAGAGTGATGATGGCAGCGAAGATGAGCATGAGAAGCATGGGTTCTGTCGATGCGTCCCAGATCCTTTTTAGCATGGATTCGGTGCCGGTGCGGACGAAGGTGTTGGCTCCGTATTTTTGCCGGGACGCCTGAACTTGTGATTCGCTGAGACCGTGCTCCGGGTCGGCCCCGGCAGCCTGCAAAAGTTCCTCCCGGGACATGTAAAATGCATTGTTCATAAAGTGTTCCTCCGTAATAAAAAAATCCGATACAGACCGATTTTCTCTGTACCGGATGATGTTTCATAAAAAAGAGACCTCCTGCACAGTAAAAAACCGTACATGAGTCTCGTTGATTAAGGCAAGCCAGACGATGGTCCCGGCGGGACATATCTGTATTTCGCAGATACTGCCGGTCGTCAGTATGTTGACTTGCCACGCATGGGTATGCGCCACTACTCCCCCACGAACTTGTTGTAAAGTTTGTAAAACCGTTTTTGCCGATTTTTGTCTATTTTGTCGGTTCTGACTATAGCATGGGACATGTGGGTTAGTCAACGATAACAGGGTGTGACGGGGGATTTCCAGGACGTTTAGAGGGTGTCCAAGCATACTGGATGAAAAAAGTCTGGAAATAATCCTTAATGTCTTTGGATTCACCCTTGACTTTTGCCTGGGAGACTCGTATAATAAAACACGTAACACCCATATATTGTGGTTAAAACGAGAAAAGACAACAAAATATTCGATATATTGGAAGAAAATGCAAAGGCTGAGGATGCATAGAAGGACTGGAATTTCTGGAACTTTGCGTGTTTCCGGGGCTTTTTTGTTTGCTCTGAAACAGGATTTTGCATGAGAAAGCGAAGTGTCAGAGCTCAGTATGTAGTAGTAAATCACAGTGAAGATCAGAGGGCTGCGTGAGGCTGGCAGCCAGGGAAATCTGATCGAAAAGAGGAAAGGAGACCCCTATGGAGACAGATGTAAAAGTAAATGTAATCAAACGAAATGGTGAGGAGGTCTCTTTTGATCTGCTTAAAATCGCCAATGCCATCAAGGCTGCAAACCAGGAGGTGGCACCGATCTATCAGCTGAACGAATATCAGATCCAGGCAATCGCAGACAATGTAGCGGCTAAGATCTCCGAGATGACCCATGCGGTCCATGTAGAGGATATCCAGGATATGGTGGAGACGGCTATCATGGAGATGCGCGGCTACGAAGTAGCACAGAAATATGTAAGATATCGTTATAAACGTGAGCTTTCCAGAAAGTCCAATACCACGGACAATGGGATACTGTCCCTCATCGAGCATCTCAACGAAGAGGTAAATCAGGAAAACTCCAACAAGAATCCGGTGATCAACTCCACCCAGCGCGACTATATGGCGGGAGAGGTCAGCAAGGATCTGACAATGCGTGTACTGCTGCCGGAAGAAGTGGTTAGAGCTCATGAGAAGGGGATCATCCATTTCCACGACTCTGACTATTTTGCACAGAAGGAACACAACTGCGACCTGATCAACCTGGAGGACATGCTCCAGAACGGGACGGTCATCAGCGAGACTTTGATCGAAAAGCCGCATAGTTTTTCAACTGCCTGCAACATCACGACTCAGATCGTTGCACAGGTGGCAAGTAACCAGTACGGCGGACAGTCCTTTACATTATCTCACCTGGCCCCGTTCGTGGACGTGAGCAGAGAAAAGATCCGCAAGGCGGTCATCGAAGAAAGAGAAGCCCTTGGCGAAGATATGGATCTCGATATTATTTCCAAGATCGTGGAACGCCGTTTGAGAAAGGAAGTTCAGAGCGGGATACAGACGATCCAGTATCAGCTGATCACTCTGATGACCTGTAACGGACAGGCGCCGTTTGTAACCATGTTCATGTATCTGGACGAAGTTCCGGAAGGACAAACCAGAGACGACCTGGCGATGCTCATCGAAGAAGCTCTTCTGCAGAGAATGCAGGGTGTCAAGAACGAAAAAGGTGTGTGGATCACGCCGGCGTTCCCGAAACTGGTCTATGTGCTGGATGAAGACAATGTAACGGAAGATTCGAGATACTGGTATCTTACAGAGCTTGCTGCAAAATGCACGGCAAAACGTATGGTGCCTGACTATATCTCTGCAAAGGTGATGCGTTCTCTCAAGAAGGGCGATGTGTATCCGTGCATGGGATGCAGATCTTTCCCGACGGTAGAGGACGGACAGAGAAATCCGGATGGATCGAGAAAGTATTACGGCCGGTTCAACCAGGGCGTTGTTACCATCAACTTAGTTGATGTGGCCTGCTCGGCAGAAGGGGATATGGATCGTTTCTGGGCGATCCTGGAAGATCGTCTGGAACTTTGTCACAGAGCATTACGGTGCAGACATGAGAGACTTTTGGGAACCAAGTCTGACGTTGCTCCTATCCTGTGGCAGCACGGCGCACTGGCGCGTTTGAAGAAGGGAGAGACCATTGACAAGCTGCTGTTTGACGGATACTCCACTATTTCGCTGGGCTATGCGGGACTGTGTGAAATGTGCGTCCGCATGATCGGCAAATCTCATACTTCTCCGGAGGGACAGGAATTCGCATTGTCCGTAATGCAGAAACTCAATGACAAGTGTCAGGAGTGGAAAGCGGCAGAAAGAATCAGCTATTCCGTTTATGGAACTCCGATGGAATCCACGACGTATCGTTTTGCAAAGTGTCTGCAGAAACGTTTTGGCATCATCAAAGGAGTTACGGACAAGAATTACATTACAAACAGTTATCACGTACACGTTACAGAAGAGATCGACGCTTTCAGCAAGCTGAAGTTTGAGGCGGAATTCCAGAAACTTTCCCCGGGTGGAGCTATCAGTTATGTGGAAGTGCCGAATCTGCAGAACAACATTGAAGCGGTTCTTTCTGTGATGAAGTTCATATACGATAATATCGTATATGCAGAGCTTAATACGAAGAGCGACTACTGCCAGGTGTGCGGCTATGACGGCGAGATCAAGATCGTCACTGACGATTCCGGCAAGCTGGTCTGGGAATGCCCGAACTGTGGCAACCGCGACCAGGATCAGCTGTTCGTAGCAAGACGTACCTGCGGCTATATCGGAACCCAGTTCTGGAACCAGGGTCGGACGCAGGAAATCAAAGACAGAGTGTTGCATCTGTAGGGTGCGGCATTGACAGATAAATAAAAAAGTGCCTTTTGGAGAGTGGTCCTTGTCGTTTCACGTCGTGATTTTGCTTTTCGTGCCTGGGAGGGGGAGTTCTCTAAGGGAGTATGGTAAAATAGTAAAAATTACGAGTATCATTTTCAGGAGACGATTGCAGGAGAGGGAAGCTTATGAAACACAAGATCATACCCATGATAGTATGCTTGATGCTGTGCGTGGCGCTGATGCCGGCGGCAGCGTATGCAGATAATGCAAAGACGACGCCTGCGGAACCGCCGGGAATCTGGACGGATCATGCGGCAGCGGCCTTTGCAGGAGGAAGCGGAACGGCAGAAGACCCGTATCAGATCGCAACGCCGCAGCAGATGGCAAAGCTGGCGGCAGATATCAATTCAGGAGATGAGAGCAAGAAACACAGCGGGGAGCACTTCAAGCTGACGGCGGATCTAAATCTGTCGGCTCATCGCTGGATCCCCATCGGCTCAGGGGACTTATCGCTGGGGCATTATAACTTTTCCGGGTATTTTGATGGAAACGGCAAGACGATCACGGGTCTGTATGTGGATGAAAGTCAATTTGGATTTTGCGGGGGACTTTTCGGGATCGTCTATGGATACGAGATCAAGCATCTTACCGTCAAAGATGCTTATGTAAAAAAAGATGCGAAGAATTCTTATGATTATGGAAAAATAGGCATTCTGGTGGGAGCAGCATGGGGTAGCAAAGGTAGTGAGACCAATATAAAAGATTGTTCGGTCAGTGGTACCGTGGAGAGCAAAGGCAATTATACTGGAGGTCTGGTCGGAGATAGTCATCGAGGAATTTATGAAAACTGTACGGCGGACGTAAAAGTGACAGGTTCCCACTCGACAGGAGGTTTTGTCGGGCAGGATGATTTTGGAACCTATAAAAACTGTGCCGCACGGGGAGATGTTAGCGGAGCCAAAACAGTTGGAGGTTTCGCAGGATTTCTGTCGGACGAGAGCCAGGTAAATCGCTGCGCGGCTTTCGGCAAAGTTACTGCAAGCGGCAATACTGCAGGCGGTTTTGTTGGGATGATTACGCATTTGGGAACAATCAGTAATTGTGCAGCTTTTGGTGATGTAGTGAGCACGGTGGAGGGCGTCGAGCCGCAGGCAGGCGGTTTTACAGGATACATCCAGCATAGCACGATTTCCAACAGTCACGCGGCAGGAACCATAACCGTGGCTTCTTCAAGGTACAAAGCCGGAGGATTTGCTGGAGAAACATATTATGACACTGGTGAATTTCACTCGTCCTCTTTTGATATCGAAAAAAACGCAGGGCTTCAGGCAATTGGCGGAGAAACGCCTGCTGATACAGACGGTGTGGAAACGGTTCCCACGCAGACTGTAAAAACTAATATCTGCAAAGACTACTATGGCAAACATATCCTAAAAGCGGTGGCGGAACGGCCTGCTACCTGCACGGAGGATGGTCACGAAGCCTACTGGAAATGCGAAAACTGCGGACTGCTCTTTGCAGATGAAAACGGTACGCAGCAGATCGAAAAGCCGGAAGTGATCCCGGCAACGGGCGCAGAGGATCCGGGGACGGGTGAGGCTGCAGCAGCTCCTGCAAAGGACAATGCGGACAAATTCGCCGAGACCGGTGATGACAGCAACGTCGTACTCTATGGAATTCTGGCACTGCTGGCGGCCGGCGGCGCCGCAGGGATGCTGTACAGGAAACGGAAAGCATAAGGATGCAATATAATGAAGCGATAATCAAAGGGATCGTATCCAAAAGGATAAGGTCCCTTTTTATGGAGTAGCACCAGCGGATAGGCGGGTGTCGTTTCACGTCGTTTTTTTGCTTTTTGTGCTGCTGTAGGGGGGATTTATCAGAAAACTGTGGTATAATAGAACAAACTATGTTTACTTAATCGCTTTATATCATTAAAGGAGAGCACTATGAAAAAACGATTTGCGGCGGTGCTGACGAGTCTGCTTCTGCTCATGCTTCTGGTGCCGGCGGCGGCTTTTGCGACCGGCGGACACACGGTGAACGGAGATCTGAATCTGACGAGCGGTACAACGCTGGAGAATGACGGGTATACCTGGGATGCATCGACTCATACCCTGACGATGCAGGATCTGACGGTAACGGGGACGGTGAAATTGCCGAATCAGGACTGTCAGATTAATGTGAAGGGGAATTGCAGTGTTGGGACGATTCAAGGCGGTTCCGATGCGGTAACACTTACTGTAAAAGGAGAAGATGGTGCTGTTTTACAGGGCAACATCACGGTTAATGGAGATTTAGTATTTGAAAATCTGACCATGACTGATGGAAAGATTAATAATGTGAATGTAAATTTTAAAAATGTGATGTCGCTTCATAATAGTAACATCACATTGCACCACTTGTCTTGGATGACAGATGGCGGGATCGATTTGGTAGGCAGTCAGCTGACGGTGAAGGAAAGCAAAGAGTTTTTTGGGCAGTTTACTGTAGAAAAAATCGCTATGGATGAGACTTCTGTGGTTAAATCATATCTTCCGATGGAGAACTATGGACATTTCACACCAAACCATCTGGGAGAAGTGAATAACTATATCGCGGAGCCGGAAGGCGGAAGCTTCCAGAATAAGGCTCCGTGGGAGGGGGCTGAAGATCACTGGCTGACCGTAGTGGATAAAGAAGGCAAAATAGCAAACCATTTCATCCTCAAAGCCACGAAGGAGCAGTGCGAGATCAGCCTCAAGGCTTCTCCGGCTGAGGGCGGAACGGTCAGCGGCGCAGGTTCCTATGATATGTATTCCACGGCTACCGTAAAAGCAGGAGCAAATAAAGGCTACCACTTCGTGCAGTGGCAGGATGAAGATGGAACGGCAGTGAGCAAGGATGCTTCCTACACCTTCCAGGTGACGCAAACGCAGACCCTGACAGCTGTCTTTGCAAAAGACAGCGTAACGCCGGCGCAGCCGGGAAGCTCGGATCAGGGCGGTTCCAATGATAATGCTGTTGCGACAGGCGACTCCTCCCACATGGAACTGTGGATCGCACTGCTGGCAGCAAGCATGCTGGGCATTGCAGGGACAGTTGTGTTTAGAAGACGCAAAGCATAAAAAGTTTTCAATATCCAAGAAAAGGGATCATATCTGATGGTATGGTTCTTTTTTATGTCGTTTCACGTCGCAACTTTGCGTTTCGCGCCAGAAGGGTTGTCCCTGTTCGGGGGTCATGTTACTATCGTGAAAAGCAATAAAGTAAAGGAGAGTTTCCATGAGATTGATAAAAGAAGCCATTACGGAACTGGAACGGAATCCATATGTCATAAGATCTGGCCCGGATCGGATCACCTACTCTCGGGAATTCAAGCATCATTTTATGTGCGAATATCTCGCAGGGAAGAAACCGACAGAAATTTTTAGAGCTGCGGGATTTGACCCTCGTATGATAGGCGCGAAGCGCATTGAACGTGCCAGTGCTCGCTGGCGGAAGGAATACGAAGCAGGGACTCTCGTACTGGAGTCCGATACTCTGAAGAAAAACGCATAAAACGAAATGAAAAAGCTGAGCTGGGGCAATTTAACTGTGTGTTGCGCCCTGTGCTCAGCTTTTTTCTTTGCGGACTTTGAAATTTTGGATAGCCGGTCGATGATGGGGATTCGGTAGGCCCTAGCGGA
>OLXW01001785.1_pt1 | contig 10228 bp, 10 predicted proteins | sample 1673551 | NCBI WGS metagenome assembly OLXW01 (sample SAMEA103958114, study PRJEB25191) | human gut metagenome | reverse complement strand
ACGATGCCAACTCGATGTAACGCATGTTCCCGCTTATCTCCAGTGCTCTTTCCCAGGCTTCCTGCGATAAAGCTGCCGAAACAGCTCCGTTTCCTGCCGCATTTCCCACTTCTTTTGCCTTGTCCAAAAGCTCCTGTGGAAACAATCCTATTGCCGCCGCACTTGCTTTGTCAATGTAGTTTCCAAAGCCTCCTGCAAATGTGAGAACATCAATATTACAAGGCATACAGCCATATTCCTTAAACAATACTTCTATTCCGGCGGCTATCGCGCCCTTCGCAAGCTGCAGCTTCCTGATATCATCCTGCGTAATGTAGACTCCCGGTGCAATATGAACGGCGAGAGAGGACTCTGTGCTCTGTGCAGTCTCCTCCGCTTCCACCTCAAACACATACGACCTAAACAGTATAGGAAGCTCCTGTCCGCTAAAAATCGTACCGTTTTCATCTATGATTCCGGCTTTCAGAAGAACGGCAAGCGCATCGATAAGCCCCGAACCGCACAGTCCAACAGGTCTGTCATTTCCGATAACCGAATACTTAATTCTGCGACCTTCCAGCCATACCTTATCCACGGCTCCCTTAGCCGCCGGCATGCCCAGCTCAATCTGCGCACCCTCAAAAGCCGGTCCTGCCGCGGTGGCACAGCACACATATCTGTCGCCTTTTCCAAGCGCCATCTCACCGTTTGTTCCGATATCCAGATATAGCGTCAGCTCGTTGCAGTTCACTGTCTCCATCATACCCGCTGTAATATCTCCGCCTACAAAGCCTGATACAGCCGGAAATATAATCATGGTTTGACAATTCTCAAGTCCTATATCCAAAGGATTAAATTCCCTGCCAAAATATTCATCCGGCATAAACGGTGCCTTGCCAAGCTTTTCCGGTGAAATTCCCATAAGCAGATGGCACATAACCGTGTTTCCGGCAACTGAAAACCGGCTTACTTTAGTTCTACCACATTCCGTGAGCATTTCTGATATCCAGCCGTTAAGCAGAGACACTATCTGTGTCTGCATCATCTGCAGGCCGCCATTCGCTTTATCGTTATCATCCGCCCTCGCTGCAGCATCAATTCTGGAAAGTACATCTGCTCCAAAGCTGCGCTGTGGATTGGCACCGCTTCTGGTTGAGATAATCTGCCCGGTTTCTTTATCAATCAAGTAGCAGACTACTGTTGTGGTTCCGATATCACAGGCCGCTAGGGTGTCTTGATTTGATTCGACTTTTTCAGATTCATTTGCAGTCTCTTCCTTCAAGACAACATTCCTATTCACATGCTCATTTACATGCTCATTAAATTTTTCCGATACATTTCCTCCATTTGTCAGAACAACCATGCTGTCTTCTTTGGTTCCGGTGCTTTCTTTTCTCCCAACAATAATTTCCATACCGTCACAAACCTTCGTCTGACAGGCCAGCACGTCCTTATAGTATGGTTTTGTCACCGTCACCTTGCATTTACCGCAGGTGCCTTTTCCACCGCACGGTGTTTCTATCCCTGCAATGCCGTGACTGCGGCAGTATTCAAGAATAGTGGTTTTGTCGGTTGTTTTGCTATCTGTGTTAAGATTTATGGTAATTCGCTGCTGCATATAGTTTACCTCATTTGACATTGTACTATTATGGCTTTTTTCTTTGTTTGTATGATAGCATATTTATATATACTTTAATACAAAAACCCGGACAAACGTCCGGGTCTTCGTTAATCCATAATTCTATCTGGTAAGTGCTGCAACAAGCTCATCCATCTGCTTTTCAGATGCCTCATTGAGAGTAGATTTAATTGTAACAACCGGCTCAACACACTCAATATTCTTGAAGCCCTCAACAATAGCCTTCATCTGGCGTGCTGCTGTAGGAGCCCATGAACCGTTTTCCACGAAGGCAATCTTACGATTCTGATAAGCCTTTGCCTTGAGATGATGTAAGAAATCCTCCATTGGTGGGAAAATGCCTCCATCGTATGTGCATGCGCAGAGCACAAGCCTGTCGTATCTGAACGCATCCTCAACAGCCTCTGCCATATCATCCCTGCAAAGGTCTGTAAATGCAACCTTTACGCCTGCAGCCTTGAGCTTTTCTGCTAAAAGCTCTGCTGCCTTCTTTGTATTACCGTGAATAGAAGCACTTGCCACAAGGATTCCCTCATCCTCAGGCTGATAGCTGCTCCATGTATTGTATTTATCTATGTAGAAGCCAAGGTTCTCTGTGAGAATCGGTCCGTGAAGAGGACAAATCTTTTCAATGTCAAGCCCTGCTGCCTTTTTGAGAACTGCCTGCACCTGAGCACCATACTTTCCAACAATATTGAAGTAATAACGTCTTGCCTCACATGTCCAGTCCTCATCAGTATCGAGCGCACCAAACTTACCAAAGCCGTCTGCTGAGAAAAGCACCTTGTCTGTTGACTCGTACTCCATCATAACCTCCGGCCAGTGAACCATAGGAGCCATGACGAATGTAAGCTCATGCTTTCCAAGAGAAAGCTTATCTCCCTCTGCCACTACAACCTTTCTGTCCGTTAAGTCTATATCGAAAAACTGTCCCATCATGTTAAAGGTCTTTGCATTACCTACAATCTGCATATCAGGATATGTCTCTGCAACCTTCTGGATATTGGAAGCATGATCCGGCTCCAAATGGGAAACAACGAGATAATCCGGCTTTCTGTCGCCGAGCGCCTCTCTCAAATTGGCAAACCACTTATCCGTAACTCTTGCATCTGCTGTATCCATGATTGCAATTTTGTCATCCATAATCACATATGAGTTGTATGAAACACCGTTTGGAACAACATACTGGCTCTCAAATAAATCAATGTCCTTGTCGTCCACACCGATGTAAATAATGCTGTCTGTAATCTTCTTGTCCATGATAGGTACCTCCTGCTAATACTCTCTAGTTAAATTAGTAATTATTACTATTTTTATTAGATTATATGACAAAAGTATCATCCGGTCAACCGGATAAATTGTATTTTTTTGTATTTTTTGATATTCTCGCCTAAAGGTTACACAGAAACGCTCATCCACTTTTAGTTGCAAAAGTATATTTTCAACAAATCTGTTGTTGCTTTGTCATTTATGACAGCCCGTCCTATTGTTATGCCATTGCTGATGATAATATATTCTCCGTTTTCATATCTGACATTTACCAAATCATCTTCCCTTTTTAAGTCTATACATATACTTGATATAATTCCGCAAATCTCTTCTTGTGAGCTTCCACTTTTTATCTCATAAGCATAATCCGCATCTCCTATCTCATTCAAATCAGTTACCAAACAATACTCCGCTCCATTCATCAGCATTTCTTCATTCAAAGTGGGGAATTGAGCCGTCTTATACTCATTAAATAAAAAGATAACTACAAGCGCAATGAATGCCGGAAAAAAGATACCGCCAAACCGCTGTGCATAATTTTGTTCTTCCCACCGCTTACTATGACGACCAAACAGCGGTATTTTCATCTGCACCAAACCTGCTCCTATACTTACAAGCAAAAAATAAAATATAACTTTTATCAAAGACTCATCCCCATTTAACCATTAATAAAAATATCGTTCCAAAAACGACGCCTACTAACCATATAAAGCGAAACACCTTGTTATATCTTGAACTATTAGAACACGGAACAAACCAATATTCCTGTGGAAACCCCAAAAGGTATTCTTTTAATTCCTGCATCAATTCCATGATTATACTCCACATTAATCCAAACAGCACAATGCACACCGTTCCATAATATGTAATTGGTGCATTTGTAACCACAGCAAAGAAATAATGTGCCATCTTAAGAAGGAAGATACACCACGCAATACAGCATGGAATTGTAAACGCCCTTTTCATTTTCAACTTCAAACCCAATATAACCTCTGGAACGAATACAGTCAATGCCCCCATCGGCAATCCTCCTGTTCGTCCATGTGTGAAATCGCTCTCCGACTCCAAAGACCAAATTCCTGTCAATACTATTACTGCTGGTATTAGTATGGTGCAGAACAAGTTATATGCAATAATCAACACATTTTCATTGTCGTCGTTCATAACTTAGCCCCCAATCAGTTCATCAAGCCTGATAGCCACTCTTCCTGACAATGAATAATGCAATGCTGTTAGCTTTGCCTTATCGTACAAATTTGCATACACGTTATAATAACATAGCGATATTGACATACCAAAGCCAAATAATGTTGTTCCTGCCAATACTCCTAAAAATCCCGTAACACATGCATCAATATACTGTTGGCTGACATCCTCCGGCTCCAAATCTACATACATTGCATTTAATAATTCATTTACAGAAGCCGTACTCTCATAGTGGTCCTTAAATGAAGTGACAATTAACTTTGCTCTTGATGCGGTTTTTTCCGGATCAAACGTAGATAAACCATATATCGCATTTGCGGTATTTATGGATATAACTTTTCCCTCATCCACCGCGGTTAGAATGTCTGACGAATTATTTACCGCAGACTTGAACTCATCCATAAAATTAACCAGATTTGTAGAGAACATAGAAAACTTACTTTGTGCTATAAAATTCTCATATGCTGTAATATCATCTGAAGTAATAACATAAGCATATATATTATCAAATCCTGGACTTTCTTTAGTATAATTAGGATTGTCTATATAATGGGACATATAAAGATAAAGTACATATTTGTTAAAATCTGCTGTGTTATATGTATTACCATATCTCTCTAATGCTACTTGTGTAACATATTGCATCCTTTCATTCTGTTCTTGTGGGGTTGCTGGCGGATTACCGTTCTGTGCATAAGATTGAATATACCCTTGCCCTGCTATTGCGTTTTCTAATGCCTTTGTTTCTACTGTTTCTACTGATAATCTAGCTATGTCCGTGTTCAACGACGCATAATATGGAGTCATCTTTCCTTTGCATCTGCATTATATTGGCAATATCCTCCGAATCAAAACCAATATTCTCCCATGACTGTCCCGCTACTGTTATATCGTTCAGCACTGTCAACATATCATCCGGATTAATCCGAGCCGATGATGCTGCATATATCGGCTGAATAGAACTTCCAACGGTTGAAATAAACATCAAACATATTGCAATTACCACGCTAATGACTTTCTTAATCATTTTGACCCCTCCTGTTCTTTTTACTATCACTCTAATTACCATATACCAAACATGTATGCCCCCAAAAATAAGTATTATATAGTTACTGGAAAATATTCTTACTTGACAGAGAAACTTAAGGTGCTGGAATAGTTGGCATCTTTCTCCAAAGCTCATTTCAATATAAACCATGTTTTTCCGCGACCGAGTTAAATTCGCCCATACTGCAATCTTTTTACACCGATTACTAAAGTGAATCCAAAAAGCATATCAAAATGTGCCTTTCAAGATACTATCGGGCAATATAAACATGTTCAAGTCATTTCTTCAAAGCCTAAAAATAACTTCGAATCGCATTGATCCGAAGTTATAAGTATCATATAGCTATCGGAAAGCATTCTTACATTTCCTGCAATTTTAATTTATTTTGCCTCATAAGAAGAAGTAAACCTAGTCCGTCCAGAATCGACTTGATTATTATACGCATCTACAATGTCGCTATATTCCGTTGAATCGCTAGAAGGAGCAATATCGCTTGTATTGTCAGATACACTCATGTTAGAAACAGGACCGGAAATTAACAATGCCCCGTCCGGCTGAGCATAAGCAAAAAAGATATATTCATTTCCTACAACCGGAAGCTCATCACCCTCATAAACAAAATATTGTGAGCCATCTTCCGAAAGTCCGCCAGATTTTTGAATCGGGATAGCCGTGTCAGTCACTAAATTACCTTTGATATTTTTTGTGACGTTCACAGTATAATTTGTGTATGGGCTGGAAACTTCACGAGTCTTTCCATCGTCTGTTTCAACCGTAACAGCATCTTTATAAACAGTACCTTCTTCACTTGCGACCGTACCAACGAATACATAATCAGCATCGCCTACAACTGCATTCAGATCGCTATAATCAATCGAAAAAGTACCTCTCAAATATGATGTCTTAATTTCGTCAGAAGTTGAAGGTTTCGCAATGCAAAAAAACAGCACACCAATAACCAGCAAAATCACAACAGCTCCGATAAAAATACCAATTTTGGTTTTAGACTGAAATTTCATAGATATTCCTCCCTTCTTTAATATCTTTTATAACTTGCGTCATAGGAAGCCTTGTCGTTGGCAGAAAGACTTGTTACTGAGCTTACCTCATTGTAATCAGAAATGGTAACATCGTTAATCGTATTCCAAGCGTCTTTGCGAATAACACCAGATTTATAATTATTCCATGTGCTTACGGCAGAATTAAATTGAGTTTGGTAAGATGTACTCCCTTTCCAATCCATTTGACTTTTCCTCTCTATTTACTAAGATTGATAGTGCCTTGTTTCAATGTTAAATAATCGGAAGTTGCGCTAATAATATATAAATTGTATTCTCCCCCCTCTCTAACTTTTAATTCGTAACTTCCGCTTAGACTTCCAAAACTTTCTCCGTCATACATAACCCCATCTTTAATATATCCTATAACCAGCGCCTGATTAGAAACCGCATCTGACTCATATTTTTCAAACGAAAAGGTTAATATATCCCCTGCTTTACAATTCCAACCTGCATAATCCTCCAGATAAAATACTGCCATACTTCCGTTAGTCATAATAATTTCAGGTGTCGTATCATTCTCCACCTTAAACTCAGAAACAGATAATGGCAGCACAATATTATCATCTGCGACACTCTTTATAATATGGCTTTCAGTTATAGCTCTTCCCTCAGCATTCCCTATATCGCTTTCTTCACCATGCGTAACCTCCGGTTCCGAATTATCTATGACTTCTTTTCCGATCAATCCTTCGTTTTCATCTGTAACTAATTCCGCACCAAACAGCCCATTAATCCATTGAACCAGTTTCTCTCCTGTCGCTGCATTGGCAATTCCTCCTGTTGTAAAAAGAATGATACTTACCGCCATTGCAGTTGCAACGCGAGCCAACCATTTACGGCTATGTGCGTTACTTTCATGAAATAGTTTACTATTCTTTTGTAAGGAAATATCGTTTTCTTTTTTTTGCTCTAAACATTGTGCAGCCTCTAGGATATATTTATCGTTTATTTCATTCATTGCATAAAAAATATCTGATTTCAAAGTTTTCATAAATACTTCCTTTCCGCTAATTGTTCTCTCAGCTTTTTTCTTGTTCTAAATAAGATTGTTTCGACCTTGCTTTTGCTCATATTACAACATTTCATAATCTCTTTTACCGACATAAAGTACCAATATCTTAATACAAAAACTTGTCGATGAGGTTTTTGCAACGATTCCAAAAAATCCTCAACAATATCTTTCAATTCATTATTTTCCCAATCTTCTTCTCCCGCTTTCGCCAGATAATTACTCAATTCCTCATATGGCAAACACATATCTATATCTCTTTTTGCCGCATGAATATGTTCATACTTTTTTAGCGCCTGATTCCTTGCAATTTTTAAAATATAAGCTTTCAAGTTATCTGGTGTTTTTGGGGGAATCGTAAACCAGACACCTAAATATGTATCATTTGTACATTCTTCAACATCTAACTGATTCTTTATCAGCCTGCCAATTATAAATGATACAAGTTTCCCATATTTCTTCTCTGTTTCTAGCAATGCATCCTCGGATCGGCAATTATATAGTTTAATTATTTCTCTATCGTCCATTACAACCCTCTCTTATTTATTAAGTACGGATTCGATCCCTTTTGCTTGCAAGTTTTAAAACTTTTTGCTTTATTTTTTTTATTTGTCATTTCAGCTACACAGAATATAGCTTTTGATGTTAACAGTGCCTAACCCTTTCCATGCTGGTGTTTTAATAAAAAAGCCAGAGGTCAGTGTCTCTGGCAAAATGTATATTATATTAAGTTTGCTAAGTTCGTCCAATTTGCATCATAACCCATTATGGACATGATATCTGTGGCTGAAATGGTATGTAACTGTTTTTGAAGTTTGCCAAAAGCAGTTCTCATAGATGAAATAAAGTCCTTTAAGTCGGATTTGCTTAGTAATAGCGCAAACATTATAGCTATGGCGTATGCATCATTAGTTCCATAAGTATAGGCGTCATCTTTGGCACGTACAATCCCTAAAACGGAGAAATTTTTAATACTTTTTGTATGATTTATCTGCCATGGTACCTCCTATATATAAAAAGCCCCCGGGTCCGAAGGACACCGGAGGACAAACTGGCAATCTCTTGTATAAGTATTATACTACACATTGGCAAAATGTCAATGACACTATGCTGATTTGGTGTGGATCCAAATTTTTCAATTTCACTTTATTAACCTGCTATTCCAAAAACAATTCAAACCCATAACAGCTCTACAAAGAAACAAGGACATTGATATTTACTATCAACATCCTTGTTCTAATTATTACACCATCTCAGGAAGTTTGTAGCCTAATTTTTACATTGCGTCTGCGAAGTCATCTAATGACATACTTACTCTACTTGCGCCTACCTCAGGTTCTAATATACCATCCTGAACAAGTGAATATATTTCAAGGCATCTGCCTTGTTGTATTCCTTCCTGTATGCCAAGCTTTTTATGATCATCCTATGCCTTACACATATTTACCACATCTTCCTTTTCATCATACTTAATATCAGTTCTTGTCTCAATATAACCTATCACCTACAATAATTGCCCATAAAGCAGTATCGATATACTCACCATTTTTATAATATTTTTGTCTGGCAATGCCTTCTAACACCATGCCGCATTTCTTTAATACCGCAGAGGAAGCATCATTTCCATAGAATACTTCTGCCTGAACTCTGTTAAATCCAACTCTATCAAAGGCATAATCTAAGACAGCCTCCAATACTTCTGTCATAATGCCTTTATTCCAAAATCCGGGAGACAGCATATAGCATGTATCACACATATGACATGCTTCTTCCACATTTCCCAAATTAATTGTTCCTATCAATTCTCCCGTTTCTTTCCACTCAATTACCCAATGAAAATATGAATCCGACTCATAATTAGATATCCAATGCTTTACCTTGTCCCTATATATTTCTATGTCATCAACAGGATTAAATGGATAGTATCTGCAAACTTCATCATACTTAGCCCAATTTTCATACATCATAGTATAATCGGATAGTTTGATTCTTCGTAAAAAGCATCGTTTTGTTTCAAAATTCTGTGTGCCTATATAATTCATAAATTATTCCTTTTCATATTCAAAATAAATTCCTGCAAATATCTATTAATCACCTACATGGTAAAATATACAGATACAAGATACATCTACTCCCCCTGTAATATAAAAATCATGCCCCAACACAAATCAGTTGGGGCAATTTCTATACTTTTAAGCTATTATACTACACCATCTCAGGAAGTTTGTAGCCTGCTTTTTGCATTGCGTCTGCGAAGTCATCTAATGACATACTTACTCTACTTGCCCCTACCTCAGGGTCTAATATACCATCCTGAACAAGCGAATATACTTCAAGACATCTTCCCTGTTTCATTCCCTCCTGAATGCCACGCTTTTTATGATCGTCCCATGCCTTACACATATTTACCACCTCTTCCTTTTCATCATACTTAATGTCAGTTCCTGCAAATAGATTGATAGCTGCTACTGTCTCAACGTCAACCCTTGTAAAGATTTCGTCTTTTGTAATTAAATCATTCAGCTTTCCCTCATCTGACGCATTTTTCAGCACTTCAAACAGTGGTTTCAGACCTGTTTTGAACTTGGAAAAATCCGTAATCTCCAGTGGATTCAACAGATTAATCCTGTAATCGTTGATAAATGGCCGAAATCTCTCGTCCATATGAGGCATCATCTCAACAAGACTTCTTGGACCATCCCAGTTTTTTGTTCCAAGATATAATGTAATTGTAATCACCGGTGTCAGCCTATCCTCAAGTGTAAACCCTGATAAAAACTCATCTGATGATTTATAATCTTTGTTTTTCTGATGTTGCTTCTTCGCCTCGTTGACCTGTTCTCCATAATTCATGGCATCATAAATCATGGTCTTAACCGGCATCGAATAATGAACATCTGTCTGTGCCTCTATCCCCATCAGTACGATGTATACTGATTCTGTATATTTTACAGACACCCCCTTTAGCAAATCTCTCCATTTCTGCTTAACAATCTGCTTCTTATCAATACCGAAAA
>OLXW01001770.1_pt1 | contig 10275 bp, 6 predicted proteins | sample 1673551 | NCBI WGS metagenome assembly OLXW01 (sample SAMEA103958114, study PRJEB25191) | human gut metagenome | reverse complement strand
CCTGACTGGGCTGTTAAACATGATGGAAAAACCGAACACGCCGAAAAAGCTTGCAGCAAGCCGTGTGAGGATCCACATTGCAGCAGACATACGGATCTTTATGAAATCCACTGGCTGCAGGTGAAGGAGCATAGCCATGATCCAGGCAGACATGGCGGCTACCAGAACAATGATCAGTGCATAAGTGAGCCTTTCCATGCCAGAACGCATATCCAGCTTTGCCAGGTCAATTCCGCTGGTAATAAAGGGAAAACCAGGGATGATAAAAAGCATGGCACAGATATATCCTGCTTCATGCTGAATGGAAATCCCAAACAGGATTTCCCCTAATTTCAAAAGTCCTGCATATACAAAGCATGCCAGAGAAACCGAGGAAACAATTCCAAGAAACAGGGTAAAATGATGCTTTGTTAATTTACAGCGAAAGAAATTTCCAAGTCCTGCGCCAACAAAAGCACAGAACATTTCTACCAGTCCTCCGCCCAGAAGAAAGGTAAATCCACAGCATGCAATGGCGGCAGCCAGCCCCAGGGCTACCGGGGAATAAAGGCCATGAATTCTTTCAATCTCATCCAGATAGCTATGAAGCTCTTCCCCGGACATATTTTTCCCCTCTGTTTCAAAATCGCGGATAAAATGCTCCAGCCGGTTCAGCTTTGACGTATTCACCCCTGTATTGGTAAGACATAACGACTGGGTAAATCCGTTTTCCCCATCAAAACAGGTGTACTCAATGGACATCAGCCCGATATCTGTGGTGCAAGTAATCCCCATCGCTTCCGCCAGGGCATTCATAGAGCTTCGGACTCTCCATGCTCCAGTTCCACAGGATAAAAACATAATCCCTACACGTCCTATAATGGAAGCCTTTTCCGTGATGCTCGCATTTATAACGGGAGTATTATTGCCATTTTCATCGGTGTATTCATGCCACTCCACGTCCATGTGATTTTTTCTGACCCTCTCCAACTGCATAAAGCCACTTCCTTCAAAAAAGTCTCATTATAATTTCAGGCTGTCATTTCCAGCCTGTTCCATCATCCGTTCCCTGCAGGCAAGGACGATTCCATCAATTTCCTCCATGCGCTGAAGCATTTTCTTCTCAAACTCATGGATAGGAAGGAGAACGCCAAGCTCATCAAAGGGTTTATCGGGACTTTCTTTTTTTATACCGGTCTCCTGTCCATAGAATACGACGGCATGCGGTGCTGCCTGCTGGATTTCCTGGAAAGTCTTCCATACAACGGCATAAGTCTGGGCTTCTGTAAGACCCAGCTTACAGGTATCCGGGAGTGCATAAAGGATCAAGATTCCACGCTGGCGTTCTTCTTTTTCTTCTTTAATTTCCAGTCCGTCCGTGTAAGAATGTACAATGTCATATCCATCTGCCAGATAAAGTCTGGATCTTGGTACGCATTCATGCCGGTCAAAGGTTTCCTTAAATTTTCCATAGTCATGGGCGGAAACCATCTTTCCAACATCTTTAAGAAGCTTCCCTTCCACATTGGTAAGAAGGACCGGATTCTCTCCTGCCTTTCCATGGAATTTTCTTGGGATCAGATAGGCTTCGCGGAGCAGATCAAACATACTTTTTCCGCACAATTCCAGAAGAAGGGCACTTACATCCCCGTTCTGGTAAGCGTGAAAGAGTACCTGCAAAAAGTGGTCCGGATCCTCATCCACCAGCATATGTTCATCATCCAGATACTGGTAAAACACTTCACGAAGTCTTCTTGATGCCTCCGGGGAAGCCAGGATTTTGGAAAAAATATCTTCTACAGCCTGTTCTCTTGGTAAAACTGTTTTCATACTAAAACGCCTCTTTTTCTGTTTGGATCATAATGAGAACTGTACCTGTCTCTTTTCGGGAGGGATTATAGCATTGTTATAGTCATACCGCAATAGGATGAGAGATTTCTTTTTCATATCATATTTTTATGTCTGCCATATCACAGACCGTTGTAAGTGTTTTCCATTATAAGTTTCCATGAAATAAAATTTGTGAAAAATACCGTATCTTATCATCGGTCCCCCAGCAGGTCATTCCCACCGCATCTGCCATTTCCTGGGCATCAACACAGTAGGCGGACAGGCAGGAATAGTGCCTGTAAGGACCAGCGGACATGATCAGCAGGTCGGTATTTCCAGATTCCATTATTTTAGAGGCCAACTGTTCGGTGAGTTTATTGTGCGCAAGCTTCGCCATTTTATAGTCCATATCCTTACTTTGTATCGTCTGTAGAATAAGCGCTTTTTCATAGGCAAATACCCTTTGTTTCATAGTTTCTACCGTTCCGCATTCAGGTGGACATGCTGGATTTACGTTGTAACATCCACACTGATTTTCTTCACAAAACTTTCGGTATTCCGGTTTGAATACGAGTTTTTTTGTGTCCATGATTGCCGTATTTGAAAAACCAAGTTTTTTCGCTTCTTTTATGTAATCCATAAAGTACTTTCTCCAAGTTTTTTCTAATTACCAAAATTTTTTCCATACGCTGTTTTTATACATGCCCTAATAGAATGGTATTTTTTAATTCCCTTGCCGCAGCTCCCATAGGATGCTGGCTGTCATACACCAGGCAGATCTGGCGCTCCGGTATTTCATCTTTTAATGGAATCTGTACGATCTCTTTTTTCAAAAGGGAAGGTGCGGCCATCGGCTGGGGCAAAAAGGCAAGCCCGAGCTCGCATTTTACCAGAGGCAGGATCTGATCCGCAGTGGCAGCTTCCGTATCCGGGGAAAGATCCAGACCATTTGATAAAAATACACTGTTGTAGAATTTATAGGTCATAGTTTCCCGCCCAAGAGAAATCAGCGGATAGTTCTTTACCTCCCGAAGGGAAAGCTCCTGACTGCTAAGGGCGATAAAAGTAGTGCCTCCAACCAGAATCTCCTGAAACGGCATGAGCATGATCTGTTTCAATGGGAAATCCACCTCTGCCGGAGTGGAAACTACTGCAAAATCAATCTTTCCGCTCTTAACTGATTCAATGGCTTCCGGTGTGGAATGGTTGTATAGCCTTAGCCGGATTCCAGGATAAGTCATGTGAAAACTTTTTAATTTATCCAGCAGGAAAATATTGAGGGCAGTTTCACTGGCACCGATGGCTACACTTCCATGGGATAATCCGGAGCTGTCTGCCAGCTCCTCTTCTGCTGCCTGAAACTGCTCCATTGCACTTAGCACATGGATATAAAGCCGTTCTCCCTCCGGAGTGAGCTGTACGCCGCGGTTGGTACGGATAAATAAAGTGGTATTCAGCTGTTGTTCCAGACAGTTCATGGCCCGGGTAATATTAGGCTGGCTGTTGTTTAACGCCTGGGCCGCCTTGGTAAAGTTGTGGTATTTTGCCACATAATAAAAGATCTTATAATACTCGAAATTAACGTCCATAATATTTTTTCTTTTTTGACATGTCATATATTTATTTCAGCCATATCAATTTAAACTCATTTTCGGTCACTCCTCTTCCAAAACATTTTCATATAAAAAACGTCTTTCCTCAAACAGATGAAAAGACGTTTTTGCTCATATCATTATCTTATCAACAGGCATGGAGATGTTATCATTGGACGCAATAAGAGTGCTGTGCAAATTATATATTTCTCTAAACATGCGTCAATACCTCCTTGCTGACTTTTCTTATATATATTTATAAATGGTCATCTTTACTTTCTCAATATCCAAAGGTTTTGCCAGATGTGCATTCATTCCTGCTTCTTTACTCTTGCGGATATCTTCTGCAAATGCATTTGCTGTCAGTGCTATGATCGGAATCGTCTTTGCCTCCTTCCGGTCAAGTGCTCGGATTGCTCTGACTGCTTCCAGTCCGTCCATTACCGGCATAAGAATATCCATCAGAATCACATCAAAAGTTCCATCCGGTGCCTGTTCATATGCTGCAACTGCTTCTGCACCGTTTACAGCTGTTGTAATCTCTGCTTCCTGTTCTTTCACCAGTGTAGTTGCAATCTCACGGTTCAGGTCATTGTCTTCCACAAGCAGGATCTTCACACCTTCTATCGATACTTCTTCTTTTCGTTTTACATATCCTTCCAGATCTTCTTTTTCTGCAATGTCAAATGGAATCGTCACTTCAAAAGTCGTTCCCCCACCCGGTCTGCTGACCACATTGATCATTCCATGCATCATGTCAACCAGCGATTTCACAATTGCCATTCCAAGCCCTGTTCCATAATAAACACTTCTCCCTGTTCTCCAGCCGCAAAATAAACTGCCGGACTTACCATTGGCCATGCCTTTAAAAATGCTATGGCAGACTGAATATTCATCTATAGTTAGAGTCAGTATACCCTGTCAGACGCCGGTTCGCAAGAAGACTTTATACTTTATCATTCACCTTTTCTTCCGCGCGCATTGCCTTTAAAACAGCATCTTTGATGCACTGCGCATAAGCTTCTGCCCCTTTCGGAAGCAAATGTGTATCGTCCTGGTCAAAATATTCCGGATGATCTGCACTTGCCGTATACCAGTCGATCAGATAGGTATGCTCGTGTTCTTTGACAAACTTGCGGATTTCTTCATTATTAGAACTCTCAAAATCTTCCTTCGGAGCATGGACAGTGGTCAGGAACAGTGGTTTGTCTCCGACTTTCTGTCTTATTCGTCCAAGTGTATCGTACATTGGACCATTTGTTCCAAGTGCAAAGATCACGCCATCGCCGTCCCATTTCTTCTGTGTCTGGTATTCGTCAAATACTTTCACTCCTGTCAGGGTAGAACGTCCGATCTTCGTATCGCTGATACTGTTTGGAAGCACTTTGTAAAAATAATCTGTTACATCTACGGTAATGGAATCACCGATCAGCAGCATCTGTACATTTTTCAGCAGTTCTTCATCCGTCATTGTACTCTTGCTGGTCTTTGCTGTCTTTTTTGCTTTCGCTTTCTGTTCTTTTAATTTCTGATTCGTCAGCTTTGTTACTTCGGTTGCTTTCTTTTCACGCTTTGCTACCGTATCCAGTGTTGTCTTCTTCGGAACAAATGCAATACATAAGCTTAATGCAAGTCCTGTGGCTAATACTGCTGCCATCGCCTTAAGACTTCTCCGTGCCACCTGGATCTGTCTGTGACGTTCTCTTCTGTTATGCGGTTTGCTGTTGATGATTCCGATATATTCTCCGATGATCCCATGACGGACCGGTGTCTCAATAAAACGATAGGAAAGTTCTGCAACCCCCACACTTAAGACTACTTCTAAAATCACAATCCACCATGCCGCTCTCTTTCCGCCGCTCATCAACACAATAATCGGATAGTGCCACAGATAAATACTGTAAGAGCGGTCTCCGATCCATTTCAGTATGCTGGAGCCTAATATTATATTTAAAAGGCTTCTGCTTACTGTCACTGCATATACGACAAATGCCACCAGGACAGATACGATTGCCTGACCTCCATAATATAAGAAACTGCTGTAGGAGCTGATGAGCATCATCATTCCGATCAGGATCAATACAGAAATACTTCCGATCACTGCCCATAGTTTTACCTGCAGCTTTACCTTTATAATATGATATTCCTTCTGGATCGCAGCCAACGCCCCGATCAGAAGAGAAAATGCTCTTGTGTCTGTTCCATAATATACGCGGCTCGGATCTCCGTCCGGGCTGTAGAGTACGCCCATCAATACTACTGAGATCATCGCAAGCACTGCTGTGACTGCCGCAAATACTTTTCCTCTGTTTCTTGCCTTCGATAACAGAATCAAAAGGATTGGATAAATCAAATAAAACTGTGTCTCAATCGCCAATGACCAGCAGTGGGTAAATGGAGAAGGCGCTCCTGCATTTTCAAAATAGGATACTTTTCTGAAAATCTGCCACCAGTTGTTATACCCAAACACTGCGGATAACAAATCATTACAACCTTTCGTAAATACAACTCGGTTCACGACTGCGCTGACGAAGATCATCACAACTGCCATGGAGAGTACTGCCGGCAGCAGTCTTCGGATTCGCCGCAGCCAGAAGTTCTTCAGATCTACGCCGCCGCTTTCTTCTATCTCATTTATCAGAATTCCTGTGATCAAGTAGCCGGATATTACAAAAAATACGGTTACTCCCAATAACCCGCTCTTCGCAAATGGCATCTTCAGATGATATGCCAGAACCATGATTACAGCAAGTGCCCTTAATCCGTCAATTTCTTTGATATACTTTCTCTTTTTCTGTATTTTCTTTTCCATTTTCTTTTCCTCATTCGTATGCTGTCTTTCGTATGTTGTCGTTTTATCTATTGATTATAACATATGCTCCTTCCTCTGCGCTTTCTTAAATAGTTAATATTTCTTTAAGTTTTCTTATTATAATACTTCTATTTCTCCGAATGCTTTCAGAAACTGTTTCTTGCCATATCCCGGAAATTCCACTTCTATCGTCATATTATCTTCTGATGTGATGATGCCTTCACCGTACTTTGGATGTCTGCCTCTCCGTACAACCCGCTCTTCTGTATTTGTATGTCTTTCTTCTTGTTTTACAGACTCTGTTTCTGTCTGTCTTTCTTCTTGTTTTACAGGCTCCGTTTCTGCCATATTTTTCTCCGCAGATTTTCTCCTTATCGTTTCTACTGCCTGCCGTCTTAAACTCTGTAAATTTGCTTTTCGCTCTTCGCTTCCCGGTTTTTCTTCCCAGTCAAGCAGATGCTCCGGCAGACGCTTCAGATATCTGCTCGGTGCTTCAAACACACCGGGAATTGTCGGATTCGTGTAATAAGATAATTCCAGATTCTTTCTCGCACGGGTAAGCCCTACAAAAAACAGACGCATCTCCTCTTCTTCCTGCTCCATACCGGTGCACCGAAGGGGAATCAGTCCCTGATTCAATCCGACAATAAATACATAATCGAATTCCAGACCTTTTGATGCATGCAACGTCATAAAATGTAGTACTTCTCCTTCTTTTCCGACATTGGAAAATGTAACTGGCAATTCCGCTCTTTCAAATACCTTTTCCAAAATCTCCGCCTGCTTCTGCACACGGTAAAAAACTGCGATCTGGCTGTATGGCAGACCATCTTCGTGAAGTTTCCGGATTCGTTCTGTCAGATATTCTGCCTCTATAAACGGATCATAATGATTCTTTATCAGAATCTTATCACCTTTCACACCGCTGCCCTCAATCTTTCCTCCAAATTGCAGAAAACGGTTCGCAGCTTCCAGAATCACATCACTTGAACGATAATTGACCGGCAGGGAAAGTTCTTTTGCTTCAAACCGGTGCTTGATCATGAAGAACATATTCGGTGCGGTTCCTCTCCAGCTGTAGATCACCTGATTCGGATCTCCTACTGCGAAAAACCGGGTCTGTGCATCTTTCAGTGCTTCGATAAAATCCAGCTGCTTCTGGTCGCTATCCTGCACTTCATCTACAATAATCCACTGAAGTCCCAACTCTTTTCTGTGTTCCTCTGCACATTTCGTTCCCTCACGGATAAGATCTGCGAAAGACATCTTGTTCTCCTGACGTTTCTTTCGATCAAGAAGCGGAAATACCCGGAACAGATCATCCTTATATTTTCCCTTTGGTTTTCCCTGCAGATATGCTTCATAGTCATTCTCCAGCCTCGCCTGCAGACGGTTCTTATATTTGATCTTATATCCGTTCGCATCTGCAAGGTCAAGCAGCATCTGCAGCTCTTCTTCCGGTTCTATCACTTCAAATTCACGATTCCAGTCGGTTGTCTCATTCTGATTCACTGCTCTATCTGTACCTTCGACTGTACATTTTTCAGGAAGATACTTACAGAGAAGCTGTCTTGCTACACTGTGGAATGTGCCGAATCCCCACATAGATTTTTCAATACCCAGCCGCTCCGCGATCTCGTCCGCTGCCTTATTCGTAAATGTAAGCACCATCATTTTCTCATAAGGAACAAGTCTCTCCTCATGCAGATAGCGTACTTTTTCCGTCAATACTGTCGTCTTGCCACTCCCGACATTCGCATTCACAAGACATGCCGGGCTTTCATCTAATACGGCTTCTTTCTGGTAACTATTCAGTCTTTTTCTTTCCAAGCTGTTCATCATATTTCCTTTGCAGGCGGGCTTTCTTTCGTTCCTGCTCTTTCTCTTCCTTCTCTCCCTGTCTGTATTCAAGAATAACTTCTATCTTCATATCACCCGGACAGATTGCATAGTATCTGAGAATATTCTCCAGGCTCTTCCGATTCTCTGCTTCCTGTATCCATCCGGCATAAAAGGCATTCTCCACAGTAAGAATCAGTTTGTGCTCTTCTACACCCACTGCTTTTACTGTTTTAAGGAAACGACCGCCGCTTTCCCCGTTTTTCAGAACTGCCGCACAAAAACTCTGCCATTTCTCCGACAATTCAAAAAAGGAAAATTCTTTCGTTATTGCAGGATGTGGCTCTTTTATGTTCTTACGCACATACTCCGGTGCTTCTGTCTCTTCCAGAAGATTCTCAAGTCCCCAGAGTATCATTCCTTTATCCAGCGTGTAATCGCCCACGCATGCTGGGCAGCCGTCTTCACATGGACAACCTTTCACCATCCTGATCGCATTGTACAGGATCTCCGGCACCAGTCCATAGATCTTCTCCGAATACCCAAGACCGCCTTCGTATTTATCATAAATAAAAAGAGAGACTTTTTCATGATAATAATCATCCGGGATCGTCGCATTGTTCGACACCGCAACATCTATATCATCACGCTCTGTCATCGTAATCATCATAGATGCGTTCTTTATCGCATATTTCATTCCTTCAAAATGGTCATTAAGTATATACTGCCCCTGACGGTTCGGAACCAGCAGACTCCGGTAAGCACGCACTACATTCTCCGGCAGTGTGATCCATGCACTTTCTGTGTCGTAGTCTTTCTTTAAAGGCTGAGTCAGTGTTACATAGCCAAGATTCTGGTGATTGTGAAACTGTAATTTCTGGAACATGGAAATCACTTCATTGACATTCACATCCCCAAAATGAAGTTCTGTCCTCTTATATTCCTCTTCTTCAAAGCATCGTAAAATGCGCGTCTCTTTTGTTCCTGACGGGACGGTGTAATAATTTCCATCAAAATCAACTGCCTCTGCGGTTCTTCCGACCAGATCCATCTTCACAACTTCATACAGTGTTCCCTCATGCATATAAACTGCACCTGGGTGGATCTCATGATACGCCTGCAATTCATCCATCTCCGTGATCTCATGTCCGTCTTTCTTCGCAAGAAGTTTGAATCTTGTCTTGTCCATATTGCGGAGGCTGTAGTCACCTGCCGGATATGCCGGTCCTGCCCATATGAACCGTCCTCCAAGGCTCTTCACTTCTCCTGCACTTAAAAGAACCGGAATCATCTCTCCCAGATCCGGGAACAGTGCAATATCATCCAGCGACAATGGTAGTTCTGCTGCCGCCGCACGCAGATGTGCCAGCTCAATGAGAAGATTGTCCGGATCAACGATTGCATTCTCACTCTCATTTGAGAAAAGCCATTCCGGATCAATCGCAATATACTGGTCAAAGGGGCGGTTCTCCAAAAGAAGGTAGTTGACGCAGGAGACACCACTTCTTCCGGCACGTCCGCTCTGCTGCCAGAACGAAGCTCTTGTTCCCGGATAGCCAACGATCACGGTCGTATCCAGCTTACCGATGTCAATTCCAAGTTCCAGCGCATTGGTGGATACCAGCCCAGCCAGTTCTCCATGTGTCATCTTTCGTTCAATCTCTCTTCTCTCAAGTGGCGTATAACCACTCCGGTATCCGGCAATCAACTCCTCCGGCTGTTTTCCTGCTCTTCCGAATGCGCCAAGAAATCCTGCAGCACTCATCTTATCTCTGGCTTCTTTTAAAATGACTTCCACATTCCTTCTGGAACGTCCGAATGCAATGAAGTGTCTGTCTTCTGCCACAAGATTCGGGATTAATTTTGCCGCTACTGCCGATGCCGCGATTCGTCCATATACTTTATCATTCTTTCCTTTGATCTCCGGCGGCTGGACAATCTGATAGATTTTATCCGGTGCCGGAGCACCGTTCCGGTCGATCAGCGAAAACGATACACCACAGATCTTCTCTGCAAGCTCTATCGGATTGGCAATCGTCGCAGAGCTACAGAGAAACCGCGGTTCTGAGCGGTAATATGTGCAGATCCGGTGAAGTCTCCGGAAAATATTCGACAAATGCGCTCCAAACGCTCCGCGGTATGAATGTAATTCATCAATGACAATATATTTAAGATTTGCGAAAATCGTATCAAACCCGTAATTACTGTGATTTGGCAAAAAAG
>OLXW01001769.1_pt1 | contig 10281 bp, 9 predicted proteins | sample 1673551 | NCBI WGS metagenome assembly OLXW01 (sample SAMEA103958114, study PRJEB25191) | human gut metagenome | reverse complement strand
ATCGGTCTCGGCATTCCTGCTGAACCGCTCTTCCGATCTATTCCGTCCCGTCTCGGACGTCTTGATGACGAACTTGCCCATGGGACCGCTCCTTCTCTTCGACGATAACGGAATCATATACCCCGGTCAGATAGAAGGGGCGTCACAGCAGGCGGTTTCACCAATGGTTGAACGGCATCCTATGCGCCGATGCGCTTCTCCATGATGAAGTCGTCCATGATGAAGCCCTGCCCGATGTCGGTCTCCACGGAGTCGATGGTCTCGAACCCTTTGCCCCGGTACGCGCGCACGCCCAGGTTGTTGTGCTTGTTCACCGTCAGGTACATGGCCGCGAGTCCGCGTGCGCGGCACAGGTCCTCGTAGAAGCGGATGGTCTGGCTGGCGAACCCGTGCCCACGCTCTTCGGCGCGCAGGTAGATCTTCGAGATGAAGAAGCGGTTCGTCTCGGGCTCGACGCGCCCTCCCGTGTAGCCCACGGTGCGGCCGTCCTCGGCGGTGCGCAGGAACCAGTACTCGTAAGCGTGCTCGGCCACGTCGCGCTCGATAGCTTCGAGGCTCTGGAACTGTTCCACCATGTAGTCGGTTTGGGCCTCGCCGATGAGGGCGGGCCAGTACTCGTGCCAGATCTCGCTGGCGAGCGTCGCCAGGGCGGCGCGGTCCTCGGGCGTTTCGACGGGGACGAACTCGATGGTCATGCGGTGGTCCTTTCTCTTGCGTGTCCCTTCCACTATACCGCAACGGTGCGCGCTGCCATCGTTCCCGCAGTCCGATTCCTTCGGGCTCGCGGCCCGGTGCTGCGAGGCGTGTTTCCTTTCGGTAACGGCGATGCTTCCCGTCTGTTAAAAGGCGTTTTTGAGCGCGTTAACAGTTGCAGGTCTCGCTTGGGACGGTCGCGGGGCGGTGGGATCATCGAATGCGTAAACAGGAAGCGCTCGTATTCGAAGGAGGTAGAGGCACATGTTCGACACAGGATCGACGGGTTTCATGCTGGTATGCGCGATGCTCGTCTTGCTGATGACGCCGGGGCTGGCGTTCTTCTACGGAGGTTTGAGCCGTCGCAAGAACGTCGTGAACACGATGCTCATGTCGTTTGCGGTGCTCGGCATCGTCGGCATCACGTGGACGGTGTGCGGCTGGTCGTTCGCGTACGGTGGCGACGGCTCGATACCGTTCTTCGGGGGCTTCGATCAGATAGGCCTGCAAGGGCTCGTGATCGACATAACGAGCGAGGCGCCCGAAGCGCTGAGTCACGGCGCGTATCCCGCGATGGCCGACGTGGTGTTTCAGCTGGCGTTCTGCATGATCACCACGGCCATCATCACGGGTGCGGTGGCCGGTCGCGTGAAGTTCGGCGCGGTGTGCGCGTTCGTGGCCGTGTGGACCGTGGTGGTGTACCCGCCGCTCGCGCACATGGTATGGGGCGGCGAGGGCAGCCTCGTGGGCGACACCATCGGGGCCCTCGATTTCGCGGGCGGCGACGTGGTGCACATCTCGTCCGGCCTCACGGGTCTCATCCTTTGCCTGATCGCCGGCAAGCGGCGCGGGTTCGGCCTGGTGAGCTACCGTCCCCACAACGTGCCGTTCGTCGCGTTGGGCGCCACGCTTTTGTGGTTCGGTTGGTTCGGCTTCAACGCGGGCTCCGAGTTCGCTCCCGACGGTGTAGCGGCGCTTGCGCTGGTGAACACCGTGGTGGCGTCGGGCGCGGCGCTCGTGTCGTGGATGCTCATCGAGCGCGTGCGTGCGGGCAAGCCCACGCTCGTGGGCGCGGCGACGGGGCTGGTGGCCGGCCTCGTGGTCATCACGCCGGCGGCGGGATTCGTGGAGCCGTGGGCCGCGGTGGTCATGGGCCTCGTCGTGTCGCCCGTGTGCTACTTCGCCGTGTCGTTCCTCAAGCGGAAGCTCGGCTACGACGACGCGCTCGACGCCTTCGGCATCCATGCGATCGGCGGCGTCACGGGCGGCGTGCTGACCGGCTTGTTCTGCGTGCCGGAGCTGTCGTGGACCGACTTCGGCGGCCTCGTCTACACGGGAGATCCCACGCTGCTGGGCGCTCAGGTGCTGGGCATCCTCGTGACCGTGGTGTTCGTGGGCGTGCTCGACGTGGTGCTGGGCTTCGCCGTGAAGGCGTGCTTCAAGGGCAGCCTGCGCGTGAGCGAGGCCGAGGAAGCGCAAGGCCTCGACGTGGCCGCGCACGGCGAGAGCGCGTACCCGGCCTACGTGGGCCTCGACTAAAGAAGGAGTGCGACTATGAAGAAGATCACGGCCATCGTGCGGCCCGAGAAGCTGGAGCCGCTCAAGGAAGCGCTGTTCGCCGCGCAGGTGTCGGGCATGACCATCTCGCAGGTGCAGGGCTGCGGCAAGCAGCACGGGTGGAAGGAGTACTACCGTGGCACCGAGGTCATGCTGAACATGATCCCGAAGGTGAAGTTCGAACTGGTGGTGGACGACGGCGAGGTGGGCCCGCTCGTCGACCTCATCCGCGCTACTGCGCGAACCGGGGAAGTGGGCGACGGCAAGATATTCGTCTTCCCCGTGGAAGACGTCGTGCGCATCCGCACCGGGGAAACCGGAGAGGATGCCGTGTAGAAGATGCGGGGCTGACCGCCCCTACGTCGCAATGCGTGACGGCTCCGTAGGGGCGGCCTGCTGGCCGCCCGTCGCTTCTCGGCGCCTCAGGGCCGGGATCCCCTTCACGGCAGTGGTTTTCGTGATCCCGCGTAGCCGAACCGGCCGTTTCTGGCGAGCGCATCGCAAGCGCCGGGCAATCGGCCGAATCGGGCCGGTTTGTGGACGTTCGCGGGAACGCGGCGGCCGTTCGTGATGTGTGCTTGTCTTTCCATACTAATGATATATAATCCTAATTAATCAATAGTATGGGTTAGACATGCGAACGGCAGGACTATTATGGCTACGGAAAAAGCAGAGCGCGCCACGACGCGCAACACTATTCAGAGAGCGCTCGTCTTGGAGGCGGTGCAATCACTGCATAACCATCCCACCTCGGCAGACGTGTACGAGGTGGTGCGCGCGCGCCACCCCAATATTTCGCGTGCCACGGTGTACCGCAACCTCGGCGTGCTGGCGAACCGCGGGGAGGTGCTGCGGGTTGAAGTTCCCAACGGCGCCGACCGCTACGATTTCCTCAACAAGCCGCACTACCATGCGAAGTGCCGCATATGCGGCGGCGTGTTCGACATCGACATGCCCTATCAGGACGATATCGTATCGCAGGTTTCCGATGCGCACGGCTTCACCATCGAGCATCACGAGATCATTTTCGACGGTGTGTGCGCCCACTGCAAGGCCAGTGCCGAGAACTGATCGAGCCTTTTCTGCCGTGCGGAGAGAGTCGAAATTATCGTGAGGGTTCGTTAAAAAGAGTGCGGAGCTCTGGTACCTCTGTGCTATACTACTATGGCTTATAACGCACAAGCTGTAAGCGCATTGTAATGTAGGCCCCCGAGACATGTTTTTGTTGCACAGCTGAGCGAGCAAGCTTTTGCAGAGCGAACATGGTGTAAGCAATCAATCATGACGAAGGGTCCCCGACTTAAGTTTGAAAGGGGTCCGTTTTGACCGACATCAAGAACACGTCCGTCATCGACTTCAGCGACATCTCCGACGAGCAGATGAACGAGATGATCGACGGCACGCTGACCGAGTTCGACGAGGGCGACCTGGTCGACGGCACGGTCGTCAAGATCGAGCACGACGAGGTGCTCGTGGACATCGGCTTCAAGAGCGAGGGCGTCATCCCGTCGCGCGAGCTGTCCATCCGCAAGGATGCCGATCCGTCCGACATCGTGGAGCTGGGCGAGAAGATCGAAGCCCTCGTGCTCCAGAAGGAGGACAAGGACGGCCGCCTGATCCTTTCCAAGAAGCGTGCCGAGTACGAGCGCGCATGGATCCGCGTCGAAGAGAAGTTCAAGGCCGGCGAAGTGGTCACGGGCGAGGTCATCGAAGTCGTTAAGGGCGGCCTGATCCTCGACATAGGCCTGCGCGGCTTCCTGCCGGCGTCGCTGGTCGACCTCCGTCGCGTCAAGGACCTCGACATGTACCTCAACACCGAGATCGAGGCCCGCGTCATCGAGATGGACCGCAACCGCAACAACGTCGTCCTGTCCCGCCGCGTGCTGCTCGAGGAGGGCCGCAAGAACGAGCGCGCCGAGATCCTCGCGAAGCTTTCCAAGGGCATGCGCCTCAAGGGCACCGTTTCCTCGATCGTCGACTTCGGCGCGTTCGTCGACCTCGGCGGCATCGACGGCCTGGTGCACATCTCCGAGCTGTCCTGGAACCATGTCAACCATCCCTCCGAGGTCGTCAAGGTGGGCGACGAGGTGGAGGTCGAGGTGCTCGACGTCGATCTGCAGCGCGAGCGCATCTCGCTCGGCCTCAAGCAGACGACGGAGGACCCGTGGATCAAGCTCGTCGAGAGCTACCCGGTGGGCACTATCGTCGACGGCAAGGTGACGAAGATCGTGCCGTTCGGCGCGTTCATCGAGCTGGGCCAGTCCATCGAGGGTCTGGTGCACATCTCCGAGATGGCCATGCGCCACATCGACACCCCGGCTCAGGTCGTGAAGGCCGGCGACGAGGTGAAGGTGAAGGTCATGGAGATCAACCCCGAGCGTCGCCGCATCTCCCTGTCCATGAAGGCCGCCGCGGCCGACCTGGGCTTCGAGATCGAAGTGGACGAGTCCATCCAGGTTGAGGAGAAGCCGGCCAAGAAGAAGGCCGAGAAGGCTGACGCTCCCGCCGAGGAAGCCGCCGCTCCCGAGGCTGCCGAATAGCCTAAGCGTCCATAACGCGTATATGAGAAGGCCGGTCGCAAGACCGGCCTTCTTTTGCTATTGGAGCCGACGACGCAAGTGCCGGCTCTTTTCTGAACGCAGACGCTTCTATGCGAAGATGAACGAAGCCAAAAACGCTAGGGCGGCTACCCACATAAGGGGCTTCACGTCGCGGAACTTGCCTTGGGCAACCTTGATGATGCAGTAGGAGATGAAGCCCAAGCCGATGCCGTTGGCGATGGAGTACGTCATGGGGATGCCCACGATGGTAAGGAATGCCGGGAATGCAGAAGCGATGTCGCTCCAATCGATTTCGCCGATCTCGGTCATCATGAGGTATCCCACCACCACAAGGGCTCCGCAGGTGGCCGAGCTGGTTACCATGCCGATAACCGGCGCGAGGAACGCGCAAGCCACGAACGCGATGCCGATGACGATGTTCGACAGGCCGGTGCGGGCACCGGCTGCCGCGCCGGAGACGGATTCCACGAACGACGTGATGGAGCTCGCCCCGATGAAGCCGCCGGCTGCCGCCGCGGCCGAATCCACGATGAGGATAGGCTGCACGTCTTCGACATCGCCTTTCTTGTCCACGAAGCCAGCGCGGCTGCCTACGGCCACCACAGTTCCCATGGTGTCGAAGAAGTCGCTCATGAGCAGGCTGAATACGAACAGCAGTAGCACGGGCTGCACGATGACCTGCGCGATGGCCAGCGTGCCCTCGGGCGTGACTTGGAACGGAGCTGCGAATGCGGAGAAGTCGGGCGCGAACGAGAAGTCGGTGACAGGAGGAGTCACGCCCATCGGAATGCCGATGATAGTGGCCGCCACGATGGAGATCAGCAGGGCGCCTTTGAGATTGACGGCGGTGAGCACCACGGCCACGATGATGGAGATGGCGGCCACAATGGCGGTCGGGCTGGTGAGATCGCCCAGCGCAAGGAACGTGGATTCGTCGGCGGCGATGAATCCACCGCCCTTCAGCCCGATGAATGCGATGAACAAACCGATGCCGATGCCGATGGCGCGTCTGAGAGATACGGGGATGGCATCCATGACGGCTTTACGCAAGCCGCAAAGCACCAGCAGCAAGATGAGGATGCCTTCCAGGAACACGACGGCCATGGCCACGCGCCAGTCCACGCCGAGGCCGAGGCACAGCGAATAGGCGACGATGGCGTTGATGCCCATCCCGGAGGCGAGCGCGATGGGACGGTTCGCGAACAGGCCCATCGCGACCGTCATGATGGCGGCGCCGAAACAGGTCGCGGTCAGTGCGGCGTTGAACGGGATTCCCGCCGCCTCCATCATCGCCGGATTCACCGCGATGATGTACGCCATGGCGAGAAACGTCGTCAGGCCGCCAATGACTTCGTTGGAGACAGTGCTGCCTCGCTCGGATATCTTAAAGAACTTGTCTAGCATGTAGAAACCCCCTCGTTGTTCGCGTGGGCCTGCGTAGCAGGATTCCCATCGTTTGTACATTGCCGCTTTCGCATTGTACAAGTCCGATTACGAAACGGGAAGGGTATAAGCGCCTTTCGAAGATGCTTCAGGCTGGCGGCGAGGGTTACTCTCGGGGCTTTAGATTGCTCGCCGCGTTCGCGGCGAGCGCGCGCACGGTGTCGGAGGAGGCTTTCTGTGCGTTGTCGGCAGCCAGTTCGAGCGGCGACTTGACCACGGCGGCTTCGTCGCTTTCGGCGTGGACGGGCAGCAGCGGTGCGACGGCATCGTGGACGAGGCCTATGTAGGCTCGCGCGCCCTCCTCGGTGAGATGGGTGCCGTCTCCGTCGAAGTACTCGTCGTGGCCGGCGCTGGCGGTGTACCAGTCGATCACGTGTACGTTGTCGTGGCGGTCGACCGCGTCGAACATGGCGCCGTTGGTCTGGCCTACCCACGATTGCGGGCTGCGGGTGTTCACGAAGAACACCTGGCGGCCGGGTCCGGTCGCTGCCACGAGTTCGTCGATCTGCTCGTCGGTGGCCGCTCCGTTCGTGCCGAGGGCGAACACCACCACGCCTCCCACGATATCCTGGTCGTTATAGTAGTCGAACGTCTCCTGGCCGGCGTACAGCTGGCGGTTCACGGCGGCGTCGATCGCGCCGTAGGGGAACGTCTCCTCGAACTGGGGGATGGCGCGCACCGAGACCGAATCGCCGATCATAAGCACGTCGAGCTTGGGCGACTCGGCCGCTGCGTCGTCGACGGGCAGCTCGGGCATCTGCGAGGTGTGGGCCTGCTCGTCCTTCAGCAGGTCGGCGGCGCCGATGGCGGAGGTGGGAGGCACCACGATAAGGCCGATCACGGCCACGATGGTCACGGCCGACCCCGCTAGGACGGGAACGACGTGGTGCTTGAGCCATGCGGGCGGATCGATTTCTTTCGAGCGCACGCCTTTCACGAACGCTCCGATGGCCCCCTTGCGCAAGGGGTTCTCCACGAAGCGGTACGAGAACGCGGCGCAGGCAAACACGACGGCCACCTGCACGAGATACATCCACCACGGCGTCTCGCCCGTGAAGTTGCGCGGGTTCATGAGCAGGAACAGCGGGTAGTGCCACAAGTAGATGCCGTACGAACGCAGGCCTATCCATACAAGCGGCTTCGTTCCGGCGAAGCGCCCGAGCAGGCTCGCAGGATGCACCATCACCGCGATGACGACGGCGGTGAGCACGGAGGCCAGCAGGATGCCGCCGCGGTAGAGGAACGGCGAGAAGCCGTCCACGAACACGATGAGGCCCAGCAGGGCGACGAGCGCGACGATTCCCACGCCGTCCAGGACGTTGCGCACCTGCTTCGTAAGGTGCACGCTCTTCTGGGCTCCCAGCATGTGCGAGGGCCACACGAACGCCAGCCATGCGCCGATAAGCAGCGAGAACGCGCGGGTGTCGGTGCCGTAGTACACGCGGCTCGGGTCGTCCAGCGGGTTGTACAGCAGCGCCATCTCCAGCGCCGACAAGAGGGCGACGATCAGCGTGGCATTGCGCATGGTGGTGCGCTTCACGCCCGTTTTGTGGGCGACCAGCAGCACGACCGGCCAGACGAGGTAGAACTGCTCTTCGATGGCGAGCGACCAGAAGTGGGTGAGCGGCGAGGGAGCGCCCAGCGCGTCGAAATAAGAAGCATCTTGGAAGATGTACCACCAGTTCGTCACCCAGAGCAGCGCGGCCCACATGTCGTCGCGCAGCTTCGTGAGCAGGCTGTGGTCGAGCAAGGCGCAGAGTGCGGCGGTGCATACGATGACCAGCACGATGGCCGGCATGAGCCGTCGCACGCGTCGCAGCCAGAATTGCGGCAGGTTGATGGTTTCGGTGTTGTCCCACTCGATGAGCAGCAGGCTGGTTATGAGATAGCCCGACAGCACGAAGAACACCGTGACGCCCAACAGGCCTCCAGGAGCCCATTGCATCCCAAGATGGTAGGCGATAACGGCGAGGACGGCGAACGCGCGCAGTCCGTCGAGTGCGGGAATATAGCGTGATTTCGTCCCCGACATGCGAGCCTTGCCCTCCCTTCGATTCTTCGCGCCCCTCGGGCGCGAATTGCCAGTATAACAATGTTTCTACATCTCGTCCGCAACATAAAGAGGGCGAGAGATTCTTCATACGCCATTCAACGAAGCGCTGAAGCAAGGCTTCGGCGATCGTGTGTTAAGAGGTCGGATCGTCTACTCGATCTTCTATCGCCGTGGGATAATCGCAGAAAGACGCGATTTCCCGATGAGCGCATCGGGGCGACAGGGGGAGTGCCGGAAATGAATGCGAGCGGGCGCATTGCGCTCGGAATGAGCGGTGGGGTGGACAGCGCGGTTTCTGCAGCGCTGCTCATGCGCGCCGGGTACGAGGTGGTGGGCGTCACGTGCCGCTTTCGCGACAACGCTGCCACCGAGCGCGCGGCGGCCGATGCGGCGGCCGTGTGCTCCCAGTTGGGCATCCGCCACGAGGCGCCGGGGTGCGTGGGCGAGTTCGAACGCTGCGTGGTGGAGCCGTTCGTCTCGTCGTACGCGGCGGGCCTCACGCCTAGTCCGTGCGTGGGTTGCAACGCGCGGTGCAAGATGCCCGCGCTCGTGCGGGTAGCCGACGAACTGGGGTGCGACCGCATCGCCACGGGCCACTACGCGCGCATTGCCCGCCTGTCCGATTCGGGGCGCTTCGTGGTGAAGCGAGCCCTGGATGCGCGCAAGGACCAAAGCTACATGCTTTCGCTGTTGAGCCAGGAGCAGCTGGCGCGCCTCGTGTTGCCGCTGGGGGCCATGACGAAGGCGGAGGTGCGTGTGATCGCGGCCGATCTGGGCCTGGTCGTGGCCGAGAAGGCCGAAAGCCAAGACAACTGCTTCATCGAGGGCGACTACCGTCCGTTTCTGCGCGCGCGTGGCGTGGAAGACGCGCCTGGGGACATTGTGGATCGCATGGGGAATGTGCTCGGCTGCCACGAGGGGCTGGCGAACTACACGGTGGGACAGCGCAAGGGCATCGGCGTGGCAGGCCCCGAGCCGTACTACGTGGTGGAGAAGCGCGTCGAAACCCGCGAACTCGTGGTGGGTTTTGCCGACGAGACGCTCATCGGCTCCGTCGTGGTGGGCGGGATGAACTGGCAGGCTTATCCAGCGCTTGGAGAATCGTACGACGCGATGGTGAAACTTCGCTACCGGAGCCGCCCGTGTGCGTGTATCATAGAACCGGAAGACGACCAGCGCGTATCGCTCGCGCTGCGGAGTCCGCAGCCAACCACGGCGCCGGGCCAATACGCCGTTCTCTACGACGGCGACACCGTATTGGGAGGCGGCATGATTGAGGAGGTAGTGCACGCATGAAGAAGCTGTTCATCATCGGCGGCATGGGAGCCGGCAAGTCCACGGCCCGCAAGGCGCTGGTCGAGCAAGGTTTGCCGAACATCGATCTCGACCAAGTGGGCCACGACGTCCTTCTGTGGGACACGGTGAAGTCCGAGCTCGTGGAAACGTTCGGCGAGGACATCCTGGGAGCCGACGGCGAGATCGACCGCCGCGCACTGGCTGCCAAGGCGTTCGTGAGTCCGGCCGAGACGCGCAAGCTCAACCGCATCACGCTGCCGCGCATCGAAGAGGCGTTCACCGACCGCGTGGCCGAGCTGGAGGCTGAAGGCCACAAGGCCGTCGTGGTGGAGCATTCGGTGTTCAAGAACCGCCAGACGTCGCTCGCCTACGACGCCGACGTGGTGATCGCCGTGCTCGCGCCCATCGACCTGCGTATCGAGCGTGCGGTGAAGAGCGGTTGGGACGAGACCGACGTGCGTCGTCGCATCGCCCAGCAGATCACCGACGCGGATCGCATCGAGGCGTCCGACGTGGTGTTCAACAACGACGGCACTCCCGAGGAGATGCGCAACAAGGTGCTGGCCTGGTGGGGAGAGTATTCCAAGGACCTGTAGGTCCTCGCGTTCAACCTGCGGGGACGGGTCGTGGGCGAGGGGTCTGCAACTCAGACAGTCCTGCTCGCACGAACAGCCCGCT
>OLXW01001768.1_pt1 | contig 10281 bp, 3 predicted proteins | sample 1673551 | NCBI WGS metagenome assembly OLXW01 (sample SAMEA103958114, study PRJEB25191) | human gut metagenome | reverse complement strand
CTTACAACATTGGGTAAATTTTGAAATTCCGTGTTCATGGGTTCCTCCTATGTAAGTAGTGAAAAAACGCTTTCACTATATAGCCACTGGGAAAGGGCAAAAAGTATCGCAGGCTTTTGAGATGTAATAATTTGTAATAAAATGTCGACATTATGTAGCCAGTGGGAAGGCGCAAGATTTGACCTGTATCCAACAAAAATTTTCATCAAAATTAAAACAGGCAAGCCGCTGATTAAAACGGCTTGCCTGTTTTAAGTGACGATGGTGACGGTAGTGACGATGTTTATGGGATATGGGTAGGGGTATGCAAGAAAGACCGTCACTATCGTCACCACCGTCACGCTTATAGTGAAATAACGCCTGAAGTTTACTACTGCTCGAAACAAAAACAATGATACTACGAGAAATGCAAAATCAGAATGACGCAGGTGACGCTAATGACGCAGAATCTGGGGATATGGTAAAGGGATATCCTAAAAACAGCGTCATTAGCGTCATCTGCGTCACTATCGTCACACAAGAGCAGCGAGGGGGTCTGGGGAACACCCCAGAAATGTGCATGTGGATGACCACATGCTATGCTAGCAAAACGCACCTACCCCAAGAAGGGGGGACAATCAAACCGGACACCCATATAAATTCGTATATGCTCCAGAGTGAATCAGTTTAGATTCATCCAAAATTCTTGACACGAAAAAGTGAATCAGTTCTGATTCATTTTCCCAAGTGCTGCTATTATGGTTCGGCATCTCTTGAATACGGTACGCATTATGATGACGGTAAAAGAATGATAAGCGAGCGGTACTTGCCATGAGTTTGCCGGGAAGAAACAAATATAAAAACTGCAAATCCTTCAGTGTACGCTTGATGGTAATGATTCTCTGCGTTCGGTGCCACCTATTTTGGTATTGCAATCTTAAAATCCGTGGCTGCCATGGCAGTCGTAGGGGGTGAACGCGAGATTCCGCCGCGCGGTAACCTCCTCCGCAGTGGCAAGACGGGCACGCAGCAGATGGCAGGTGCAGGTACATTGTATCCCGAACAAACTGTCCATCTCAGGGCGTTTGTTGTAACTCTAGTGCGCCCGGCATGGGCAACAACTAGGTGGTGAAAGACCACTACGCCCTCGGCAGTAGAAAGTGTTAGCCGAAGGCAAGGATGTCCATCGTGAGGTGGAATCTGAAGGAAGTCGGAGGTCAGCGAAAAAATGCAGGCGGGCAAACGCCTGAACCGATGAACAGAAACACATAGTAGGCCGTGGAAGCAGTGGAAGAAGTCCAAAACGAAGGTAGGCAACTTGAGACAGATGGGCGTCCTGGCTGACAGGGTATACCAGTGGGGGAATTCCAGACTGGGTTATTGGCGTATCGCCGGTAGTCCTGTATTAAAGGGTTCCATTACAAACGCAAGACTCGCAGCAGCAGGATATTTTAGTATCCTCCGCTACTACGAGTCCTTGCACTTATGCGGTTGGACCGACATGTACAGACCGGTGCGCACGGTGGTGTGAGAGGTCGGCTTTCTAGTTAAAAGAGACTCTTACTCGATTTGTTTCGTCGAAGAATTGTAATTTCGACGACTTGATTTTAAGGCTTCCATTTTATCTCGCTGTGGACGGCAACCGGTGCATCCGTTGCTAAGGCAGTTCGATTCTCAATAAGCAATTCGCTCATTTGTGAAAGGCTTTTGTGAAGTGCAGCATCGTCTGGAAGAAACCCCTGCAATTTATGGTTACTCCCGCAATCAGGGGCTTCGGTAGAGAGGATACAAAAATTTTTTAATTGGCCGATATGTAGTTCTCTTCTTTAAAAATGATGAACCAAAAACTGAAATATAGCGGAGATTCTGCGGTACACAAATTTGCACAAAATATCTATAATGAAAAACGCTGCTGAGCAGATTGCATAGCGGCGCTTTTCTTTACGGGAAGTGTCTCCTATAGAAATTAAAATACCGAAAGAAGTCTGCGGTTTACCACGAAAATATCTTTTAACGTATAAGTATACAGAAAGCAGGCATATAAATTCCATGTAAATTTCAAAGTAAAAAATGTAGTATTTGTATGATTCCACTTGAAAGCGCAATGCGGGAAAAGTGCGGGAAAAAGTGCAGGAAGAACGGGAATTATCACATGGAGGAAAACACTGGCGGCTTGTATTATAGTAGTAAACCACTGTAAAGTAGATTTGTGCATGATGCACACACTGCTTAAAGAGAAAGGATGAAGACTATGAGAAAAGCACAGCACAAGGGCAAGCGCGTACTCGCGTCGGCTCTTTGTGTCGGTATGCTGGCCAGCATGGTCCCGACGCAGGCCTTTGCGGCCGACGAACAGCCAGTGGCTGCCGTCGTCCAGGAGGCTGCGCCTGCCGCCGAGGAGGCTCCGGCGGAGGACGCAGTCTCCACAGAGACCCCAGCGGAGGAGTCTGCTGCCGAGGAGACCCCGGCCCCTGCTGAGGACGCCCCGACTGAGGAGACGCCTGTCGAGGAAGCACCTGCGGAGGAAGCAGCTCTCGCCCCGATGGATGCCCCTGTTGAGGAGGCTCTTGCCGCCGAGGAGACCGCAGCCCCCGCTGCGCAGGAGGCTGCTGCACCTCAGACCGCCGCGGCTCGCATCGCAACAAACGTCGGTGTGGTCCCTGCCGGAATCGACTGGGCGGATAATGTGACCGCGAATACCTTCGCAGAGCCCTATGCAACCGTCACTGCAAAGGATAAGGCAGGCAACGAGTACACCGTGGAGGTCATCCCCGCAGACACCGTTTACTTCATCGACAGCGTGGCCGCTACCGGCAACGACCAGATGGACAATATTCAGTCCACTGCCGCCTACGCAGCCGCCAAGGCGCTGCTGGGCGACCAGCTGCTGAACGGCAAGTCCGACCAGTTCTACCAGGGCGACGCGACCTGGGGTCTGGTGGACACCGACGCTCAGACGAAGGGCTATGTGGTCAATAAGGTACCTCAAATTGATGACAAGGATTACACCGGCATCTACGCCAAGAACAACGAGAAGGGGGAGACACTCTCCTACAAGTTCACGCTGCCCGCCGGTAAGTACAAGATCACGACGGCCCACCGCGAGTGGTGGGGCGGCCAGGACCGTGCCATGGATCTGAGCCTGACCACCAATAACGGCACGACGGTTTATGCCTCTGTTCCGAAGCAAAACGAAGGCGCAGTCACCACCAAGACCGGCGAGTTTGAGATCACCTCCGAGCAGGTCGTGACCTGGACGGCTACTACGACTGGCGAAAAAGCTCCCGCTGTCAGCTGGCTGGCCATTGAGCGCACCGGCGACGCCGAGACCCCCGACACGCCCGTGGATGGCGACAACGAGAACTTCGGCAAGGTGCTGGAGGAGGAAGACGGTCTGCTGACTCTGTATACGACGCAGGCCGACGGCAATAAGACCGATATTTCTCTTGAGGAAGATGAGCTGAACGGCTACGGCAAGGTCCTGACCTTGACCGGCACCGCCTGGAACAACAAAAACGGCGGCCATGCGTCCATCAACAACGCACCCAGCTACTTCCAGCGTGCGCAGTTTACGCTGCTGGCTGATTTGAAGGTCAGCTTTGCCTCAGGCAATGACGGCAAAGCGGCGGCGTTCACCATCGGTAAGGATGGACAGAGCCTGCACGTATTCACCAGCCAGGGAAAGATTGGCTACGGTGCCAATAACGGCGGCGTCAGTGCGGCCCAGGCTGATTTGGCCGGTGCCAAGAGCGGCGAGTGGAACGCTATGGCGCTGACCTATCAGGAAACCGAAAGCGGCAGCAAAGTCGTTGTCTACCTGAACGGCGAAAAGGCGGCGGAAATCGCCGACATCGGCTTTAAGATCAGCGACCAGTCTGATCTGCAGGCTCTGATCTGCCGTTCCTTCGGCACAAGCTACCTGATGAACGGCTCTTACGACAACATCGTCGTGCAGGGCACGGCCATGAGTGAGGATGAGGCCAAGAAAGTCACGGCAGAGCGCCTGGCGGCCAAGAACAACGCCGCTAATGTGGACGGTGTTGTCTCCATCACCGGCACTGACGTGGAGGCCGCGGCCAAGAACGTCAACGGCTGGACCTACAAGGGCCTGGGCATGCTGAACGGCAACTCCACCAGCAACCTGCTGCTGGACTACAAGTCCGAGAATCCGCAGGCCTACTGGTCCATGATGCAGTATCTGTTCGGCGGCGAGTACCCGCTGTTCTCCAACATCAAGATGGAGATGGGCAACGACGGCAACAACTCCACAGGCGCCGAGGCCTGCACGAAGCGCTATGAGGATGAGGAGGCCGACGCCTCTCGTTCTCCGGGTTTCGTCATGGCTGCTGACGCCAAGAAGATCAACCCGAATGTCAAGGTCTCGATCCTGCGCTGGGAGTATCCCAACTGGGTCAAGGCCAAGGCCGACGGCACCGAGAAGTACGCCGCCATTTATAAATGGTATAAGGAAACCATCTTCGACGCCTACGAGAAGTACGGCTATGTCGTCGACTACATCGATCCCGATAAGAACGAGACCGGTAGCCCCGACGGCGGGATCATCAAGTACTTCGCCAACGCGCTGGAGAACGAGACCGACTTCCCCAGCTATTTCACCGAGGAAGCGAAGAAGGCCTACAACAACATTAAAATCGTCGCCTCTGACGAGAACAAGGGCCTGAAGATCGTTCCCCTGATGCGCAGTGATTCCGGCGTGTACGACGCCGTCGATGCTATCGGCTTCCACTACCGTACCAACGCCACCGATGATTACATCAAGATGGCGGACGTGGACGACAAGGAGGTCTGGTACAGCGAGGGCTGCGCGACCTTCGGCTATTCCGAGCTGCAGGAGAACAAGACCACCGAGTACGGTGCCGGCACCATCGGTGGCTACCAGAGCCCGCTGGCCCTGCTGGACAGCCTGCCCAACGCCTTTGTCGGTTCCCGCCGCACGATGTACATGTTCCAGCCTGCGATTGGTTCCTTCTATGAGGGTATCCAGTACGGCCATAAGGAACTGCTGTCCGCCCGCGATCCGTGGAGCGGCTACATCCATTATGACCCCGTGCTCTATATGCTGAGCCATATCACCAAGTTCGCCAAGACCGGCTGGGAGAACGACACCAACACAAACGGCATCTGGCGTGTGCTGCCGAACGCGACCTACGGCTCCTTCGGCTCCAGCGACAACGAGCACCAGACCGCCGGTATCAACGGCGACGCCAGCTACATGACGCTGGCTGCCCCCGATAAGACGAACTTCTCCACCGTGTTCATCAACAACACCCAGAACGAGAAAACCTTCGCCATCAAGACGTCGGACCTGAACCTCTCCGTCGACGCGCTGCATATCTGGACCACCGTCACGGACGACTACCTGAAGCAGGGTGAGGATGTCAAGATTGAGGACGGCATCGCCTATGTCACCGTGCCAGCCTACAGCGTCGTGACCGCGACCACGCTGGACACCACGCCCGAGCGCTTCCCCACTGAGGACGGCAGCGGCGACTACATCCAGACCGAGAAGCGTACCGTGCTGGATACCGACTACACCGGTAAAAACCAGAACACCACCGACGACTACCTCTACGCGGATAACTTTGAGTATACCAACGAGGAAGACGTTACGGTGTACAATGCCACCACCGGCAAGGAGACCACCGAGAACTATCTGGTTTCCCGCGGCAATGAGCCCCGCTATATGCTGGACACCCACGGCGCGTGGATCGTTGAGAACGGCCAGCTCAAGCAGGAGAATGACTCCAGCGTGAACCAGTGGAATGGCGGCGACCCTGCGACCATCGTCGGCGACTGGCGCTGGATGGATTACAGCGCCTCCATTGACGTGACCCTGCCGGGCGCAGAGGCTAGCCGCTACGAGCGCCTGACTATCCGTGCCCAGACCGGCATGAACTGGAACAACAGCGGCTACACGCTGGAAATTAACGGCGCAGGCAGCTGGAAGCTGTACCGTATCGGTACGCAGATTGCCAGCGGCACCGTCACCAAGAATGCTGAGGGCAAGTACAACCTGAAGCTCGTCGGCCTGGGCGACACCGTGTATGCCTACATCGATGGCAACAAGGTCACCAGCTATACCGATGCCAACCCGATGCTCTCGGGCCGTGTGAAGATCAGCTCCAACTGGACGCAGGTCTATGCAGATAACCTCGAGATCAAGACCGTCAAGGGCGGCATCCCGTATGCTACCGCCATGATCGACGGCCAGGACGACGGCGTTGCCTACAATGGCACCTGGGCCATCAACAACCCGGGCGGTGGCAGTGCTGACAACTGGTACCGCACTATGTCCGTCTCCAGCACTGCGGGCTCCTCCTTCACCTTCACGGTGGACGGCAGCGGCTTTGCAATTATGGGCGGCAACGACGGCTCCGCTGTCATCGACGTCTATGTTGACGGCGAGCTGAAGGCAGAGAACGCCTCCACCAAGGCAGCCCCGACCCGCGGCGAAGCCTATATTATGTCTGCCCTGACTGCCGGTAAGCACACGATCAAGATCGTGCTGAAGTCCGGCACCCTGAACGTCGACGCCCTGAACACCATCGGCGAGCGTCTGGCAGGTGCGGACGGCGCTGTGACCGAGATTCTGACCGAGCTGCCCACGCTGGAGTACTACGTGACCGGCAGCGGCGTGGGCGACCTGCCCGCCGAGGTCGAGGTCAAGCTGGCCGACGGCACCACCGAGACGAAGTCTGTTGAGTGGAACGGCGACACCAACGCACTGGATGCGAACGCTTACAAGTCCGCTTCCATCAGCGGCACCGTGAAGGACGCCGTCAACGCGCTGGGCGAGCCCCTGACCGTCAGCGTTCAGATCACCGAGGTCATCCCCGGCGACACCGTTTACTTTATTGACACCGTGGCCGGTGATCCCACCAGTGTGACTGGCGGCACCACCGAGACCTACGAGCTGTACAAGAAGGCGCTGGGCGACAAGATGCTGAACGACAAGTTCGACCAGATCAAGACCAGCGACAACACCTGGGGCCTTGTTGACACCGACGCAGGTACCAAGGGTTACTCCGGCACTGCCGACAAGACAGCTACCGGTATCTACGGCAAGAACAACGCGAAGGGCGAGACCCTGACCTACGCGCTGACCCTGCCCGCCGGTACCTACACCCTGACCAGTGCCCACCGCGAGTGGTGGAGCCAAACCCGCCCGATGACCGCTGTAGTCACCGACGAGGAGGGCAACGCCCTGACCGACACCGCCACGCTGAACCTGTCCGGCAGCAGCGGCGACATCATCAACAGCCTGACCTTCACCATTGAGGAGGACCAGGTCGTCAGCTACACCGTCACCGCCACCGGCACCCAGGCTCCTGTTATCAGCTGGCTGGCTGTCAACGGCAAGGCCCAGCCGTCCCCGGTCCCGACTGCAGAACCCACTGCGACCCCGGCTCCGTCTGACAATACGACGAACAATACCACAAATAACACCACGAACAATACGACCAACAATACCACAAATAACACGACGAACAACACCACGACCAACAGTACAACGCCCGCGCCCGCCAAGACGACGGCACCCATCCCGCAGACGTCGGACAACTTCCCGCTGATCCCCGTTGCCGGTGTGGCCATCGCCAGCCTGGCTGCCCTGTGCTTCCTGTTCCTTCGCAAGAAGAACCGCTAAGTTGCGTCTACGGTTGTAAGCCCGTATAAGCAAAGCCCCCGTCCGGCAATGATATGCTCCCTATATAGCGAACAGTGAAAAAACACTGAAAGCTATATAGGGAGCATTTTTAGTGTGCCCGGCATGGGCAACAACTAGGTGCTGCAAGACCACTACGCGCTCGGCAGTAGGAAGCGTTAGCCGAAAAGAAAAGCTGAAGCTTCTTACAAAACGAAACCGCGGACGCAATAAAGAGGTACATCAAGGACCGGGAAGTGAACGACCAGATGTGCGACCAGTTGAGCTTCAAAGAATATGAGGACCCATTCAAAAATGTAGCGGACTTTGACGAAGATGATTCGCCGGAGATTCCCACGGACGGTAGAATAAGCAAGTAAAAAAGCGACGCCACGTGCGGTTGGCGTCGCTCATTGTGCGCCTTTAGGCGCGGCTGGTATTGAAGCCCTATGGGGCTGTTTTGCAAACCCCACGTTCAACGTGGGGTTATGATTTGTCGTGAATTTCCCAATGCCCGCTGAAACCACGGCCGATGTAGTGAACATTTCCCATCGCCTTGATATGGCGGCGGATGGTTTTGTAGCTGACGCCCAGCGTCATGCCGAGTTTTTCGGTGCTGATTTTGTTGTCTTTTTTGATTAAAGCCAGAATTTTGGCATCCAAATCATCTTGGGGGACATCTTGGGGGACACGTTGGGGGACATCTTGAGGGACACCGTAATTCAAGTTCGGCATGATGACCGTAAACTGGTATCGGTCAGAACGGAATGTAGGGCGCTTATCCTCAGTGTAGTTGATTTGCGTCTTGTAGCCGTTCAGAATTTTCCCAAAGCCGCTGCCCTTGCGCTCCATGTAGCCCAGACGGTTGAACACATCGGCCAGCACCGGGTTACGCCGAGTGGACGGCACGGTCAGCGGGTCGCGGTCTTGGATCATCGACCCGTCCGGCATACCGCCCGGCGAGTAGATCTCCAGACGGTCATCGTAGATGTCAATGTGGACCTCGCTGCCGTAGACGAGATAATCGCGGTGCGCCAGCGCGTTGACGAGCGCCTCGTGGTAGCTGCGCTCGACGTATTCGGGCAGTTCCTCCCGCGAGTTGGGTGTTTTGCGCCACATCATGCGGGCGTTGCGCTTGATGAACGCCTCGCCGTTTTCAATCAGAGAAAGCACACTGCCGGAGTATTCGGCATCGTCCAGCGCGTCCATCGTGCCGCCGCTTTTGTCCAGCCCATTCCAGCGTGTGCAGAACAACCGTGACCAGCGGATCGGGCTTTCATCAGCAATCAGGGCACCGGCATTTGTCAAAAAGCCGCCCTCGTCTGCCAGCCCGAAGGAAACAAGGTCTTTGTTGTCAAAGCTGTTTCCCGTCCACTTCTTATAGCGCTCCCGCAGCTTGGAAAAGGCGTAGTTCTCCACCCTGTAAAGCGTCATCTGAGAGTCGTAGGAGGTGTTTCTGCCGCGCAGAACAAGGCGTTTCAGCTCGGTAGCGGATGCCCTGACGCTCTCGTTTCCGATGCGTACAAACGCCTCTAAGGTGCCGTCGCCGGAGTAATAGTAGGGCGTTTCCTCGCCTTTGAACACATCAAGGATCAGCAGCACCTTGCCGTCATCGGTCTTGTGAAAGCGCAGCCGAAACTCCGGGATAGGCTCCATGCGTGTCTTGAGGATCTCGCTGATTTTCTCAGCATCGCTGTCAGGTTCGGTCAGCCCAACGATCTGCCCGTCATTAGCCATGCCGAAAATCAACGCACCGCCCAGCGTGTTCGCAAAAGCGCTGACACTTTTGCACCAGCTTTTGGGCTTTTTTACCTCAAGCGCCGCTTTCTTGTCGTATTCGGTTGTTTCACCGATCAGGTTCTCCATATCCATCTGCTCCGACCACCTTTTGCGCGAAATATCGGTGCTTTTATTATACAACTTTGCAGGGGCGGTTTGCAATCGTAAGTTGTACTCTCCGGTGTTAAGTTGCACGCATGGCCGTAAGACCATAGCGGGAAGAATCCAATTTTTTGTGGTTTTACGGATAGGATACAATAGTATATTAGTATTTTATTTATTTAGTATTTATTTGTGTTGGATTTGCCGGTACAGGGAAATCCCGTCTAGGTAAATGCCGTTGCGGTAAAAAATCCCCGGAAGGCGGGGAATTTAGGGCTGTATTTGGCTGGACGGACACCGTGCCGATGCGGTTTGAACGCGCCCAAACATAGGCGTTTCTCGCGGCGACAGGGGCAGTGTGTAGTGATGCTGTGGAGTGGTGCTTGTGTACAACTTCTTGCTAGAGGGTAAAACTTATATACGGATTCGTAGGGCTTTTCACTGGCAAGAACCCAGTGCTGCTCGTATTCATGTTTCTCAATGAGACCAAAGCAGCGCATTTATTTGAGCGTTGCGAGTCAGAATCCGTCTCACAGATTTGCCCCCAAAACTGCCCCCAAAAGGGTTTGGAACGGGTCAGCACGATGCAGCACCTTTTTGTACACATGGGACAAAATCCGTTCTGAGCCTTGGTACGCAATACCACCAAACCCAACAAAATCGCACTGTAACGCACAAATTTTAGATTTCTCATAACCCGGAGGTCGCAGGTTCAAGTCCTGTCTCCGCAACCAACAAAAGCTCGTTGAAACGATAAG
>OLXW01001766.1_pt1 | contig 10300 bp, 9 predicted proteins | sample 1673551 | NCBI WGS metagenome assembly OLXW01 (sample SAMEA103958114, study PRJEB25191) | human gut metagenome | reverse complement strand
CAGACCATGAAGGAATGGTACGAGTTGGGCGACAAGACCGAGTTTGCGGTCAGCGGCTGCTACAGCGACTATATAAAGATGCTGATGACCAGCATCGGGCAGGACTACGCCCCCTATGTTTTCCTTCTGACCGAGAACGGCAACGTCGAATACATTGATGTCATCAGCGGCGCACAGTGCGGCACGATGGTCAACGGCGGTCCGCTCTTCGGCATCAACGGCATTGTCCGGTTTGAGACCGGCACGGCCTACGATGCAGAGTACGGCGCCGAGTACGCGACTGTGTACGGCGTTTCCCGCGATAATGAAAAATTCAATCTGATGGAGGCTGTCTGGAATACCGCCCCGCTGAGCATTCCGAACATGGTCGGCTCCTTTGTGAGTGAGGAGACCGGCACCTGGTTTGAAATCTGCGAGGATCAGCCGAACTTCTACACCGGCGCATACACCAACGGCCAGATGGTTCCGGCCACATGGGACAGCAGCATTTCCTACCTTGGTATGGATGACCGCGGCTGGATCTGCTCCGTTTCGCTGTTCCGTATGGATTCAGGGCGCACACAGCGCGAAACGCTGGCTATGATGCCCGCTGATTACGGCGGTGTCAATGTAATGCACATCGGTGGGGAATCCCTGTTGAACCTGCCGCAGCAGGAAGCTGTATGGTTTGAAATGACACAGGAATAAGCAAGGTTCTAAAATATTACTTTATAAAAGGAGGCAGACACTATGGCAACATGTACGCAATGTGGTGCCGAGTTAAAGCCCGGTACTAAATTCTGCGAGAATTGCGGTGCAAAAGTATCCGTACCGCAGCCCGCCGCACAGCCCCCGGTTCAGCCTACCCAGGCTGCGCCGCAACCCCCACAGCCTGTACAGACGCCCCCGCAGGCAGGCGGCGGCAATCCCTATGCAGGCAGCGCACCTGCCGCCCCGCAGCCGCAGACGAACGCAGCGAATCCTTACGCGGGCAATGCGCCCGGCACACCGCCGCAGACCGGCGCAGGCGCACCGCTTTACGCCAGAAACACACCCCCGCCTGCGTCCACACCGCCGGATGCTCCCCATGCTGTCACGCCGCCGCCACCCGGCGGCACGGGCGGCAACCCTTACGGCAATGTAGCCCCCGGCGGCAAGCCCAAGCGCCCCCGCGCACCAATGACCCCCAAGCGGATGATCCTGATCGCCATTCCGGTGATATTCCTGCTTATGATCATCGTAACAATGATCAGCGGCTCCATCCGCACCGGCAAGCCGAACGCCAGTGACCCGAATCAGGGCACCTGGGAAGCAGCCTACGCCGAGATCGGCGGCTCCGTGACGCAGGTCGAGGATGCCTTCGGCAGCGGGTTCCTGATGGACCTGAATGATAAGGGCAAGTGCGTTGTAACGGTGGACGGCACCAAGTCCTACGGCAAGTGGACGCTGAACGGCGGGGTCTTCCAGCTGGATTGCGGCGGCCTGAACTGCACCGGCACCCTGCAAGACGAGATCCTGACCCTGAACGATGTGCAGGGACAGGGCGTGACGCTCTACTTCGTCAAGTCCGGCAGCACCATGCAGCAGCCTCTGGACGGTGACAAGATGACCCAGGGCACCACCGCAGGCAGCGATACCGATGTGGGCATCTATGTGCTGGAATCCGCCTCCGACAGCGAGTACACCCTCTCCAAGGAGGAGCTTGCCCTTGTCGATATGGAGGACTTCTACATTGAGCTGCGCGCGGACGGCACCGGCGAAACCTACATGGAGGATTTTGTCACCTTCCAATGGAAGGACGGCAACTTCTACGCGCTGACCGACCCCAATACCCCGGCCATGACCTACACCCGCGAGGGTGACCTGCTGACCATTGAGTTTGACGGTATGACCATGGTCTTTAAGCGCAGCGACACCAAGCCTGAAATCGACCCCGCCCTGCTGGACGGCGGCGATGACGAATATGACATCGACGGCCCGGATGAGCCTGACCCGCCCTACACCTACGACGACGGCAACACCTACGCTGATTTGGGCAACACCAACTGGTACGGCTGGTTCCGGATGGAAAACTACAAGAATGTACCGAACCGCGACTACTTTGACACCGACACCTACGATTGCTGGGGCTACATCGGTGAGAGCGAGGACGGCAGCCACTACTTTGAGGTTTACCGCGACGGTATGCCCGATGACCCGGTGATTACCATGTGGGTCAACGTCTACGACGACCATATCGAGCCTATCCTGGACGGCAACGACTGGGTGCTGGATCAGCATATTGACGACAGCGAAGCATACAACTTCAATATCTACCCGTACAACGACTGCATCTCGCTGTTCATGTATGACTACGAGGGTGACGACGGCACGGCCTGTGCGGTCAGCTTCTACATGAGACTGGACGGCACCGAGTGGAACGAGGAGCTCGAGGAGCTGCCGCCCCGCTATGAGGAGTACAAGGCCGCACTGGCCAACAAATAACGACCTGATTTATCTGTAACAAAACGGGGCGGGTCCTGCCCGCCCCTGACATAGGAGGATCACTATGGGACTTATCAGAGCTGCAATGGGCGCTGCTGGCGGCGTTATGGCCGACCAGTGGAAGGAATACTTTTATTGTGAAGCCATGCCGGCTGACCTGTTGGCCACCCGCGGCTGGAAACGCCAGAGCGGACGCAGCGCCAACACAAAGGGCAGCGACAACATCATTACAAACGGCTCCATTGTGGCCGTTGCCGACGGCCAGTGTGCCATGATCGTGGAGCAGGGCAAGGTCGTGGATATGTGCGCCGAGCCGGGTGAGTACACCTACGATACCGGCAGCGCGCCCTCGCTCTTCAGCGGCGACCTGTCCGACTCTATCGGCGCAGTGTTTCAGAACATCGGCAAGCGCTTTACCTTCGGCGGCGAGGCCCCGATGGATCAGCGCATCTATTACTTCAACACCAAGGAGCTGGTGGGCAACAAATACGGCACGCCCAGCCCGGTGCCCTTCCGCGTGGTGGATCAGCGCGCCGGCATCGACATCGACATTGCCATCCGCTGCTTCGGTGAGTACAGCTACCGCATCACCAACCCCATTTTGTTCTACACCAATGTCTGCGGCAATGTGGAGGAAGGCTACACCCGCGATGAAATCGACGGGCAGCTGAAATCCGAGCTGATGACCGCCCTGCAGCCCGCCTTTGCCAAGATCAGCGATATGGGCATCCGCTATTCCGCACTGCCCGGCCATACGATGGAGCTTGCCGAGGCCCTCAACGATGTGCTCTCCGCCAAGTGGGGCAAGCTGCGCGGCATTGAGATCGTATCCTTCGGCGTGTCCAGCGTGAAGGCCAGCGAGGAAGACGAGCAGATGCTCAAGGAAATGCAGCGCAACGCCGCCTTTATGGACCCGACCCGCGCCGCTGCGCATCTTGTCGGCGCACAGGCCAGTGCCATGCAGACCGCAGCCGGCAATCAGGGCGCAGGCCCCGCCATGGCCTTTATGGGCATGAATATGGCCGGTGCAGCCGGCGGTATGAACGCCCAGAACCTGTACCAGATGGGCGCCCAGCAGCAGTCCGCCGCACAGCCCGCCCCGGCCCCGGCACCTGCCCCCGCCGGGTGGACCTGCAGCTGCGGCCAGACCGGCAACACCGGCAAATTCTGCGCAAACTGCGGCAGCCCCAAGCCTGCCCCGGCCTCCGCAGCCGGCAGCTGGGTATGCAGCTGCGGCACCTCCAACACCGGTAAGTTCTGCAGCAACTGCGGCAGCCCCAAGCCCGCACCGGCCCCCGCCAAGTGCAGCCAGTGCGGCTGGACGCCCGACGACCCGGCCCATCCGCCCAAGTTCTGCCCGGAGTGCGGTAAGCCGTTTGGCCAGTGATGCGCAAAAAAATTGCTGCGGTGCTTTGCGCCGCAGCCGCTTTTCTGACAATGTCCGGCTGTAAAAAAGCGTCGCCCGGCACACTGACCGGTATCAGCATCAGTTATTCCGGTATGTGCTATGACGACACCTATGGGTTCAGCATAAGAAACGACCCGGCTGACGGCTGCCTCTTCAGCTGTAATTACAAGGAGGATGAATGGGTGGAGCTGGAAAATATCCCGGTTGAGGACACCCATTGGCAAGAAGCCCTGGCTCTGGCAGAAAAGCTGGGGCTGGAAAGCCTGCCGGACGAAAAGAAAAGCTCTCCCGGCTTATTTATCACCGATGAAACGTTAGATAGCGTTTGCCTGATTTACAAGGCCCCGGATGACGAGATCGTCTACCGTTATCTGGATGCCGATGGCAATACGCGCAGCGCCCTGCGCGATTTTTTTGAGGCTCTGGCAGGGCAGCTGCAAACCGAAGGAAAGAGAGGTGACGCATAATGGCAACGCAGCTTACCAACTACCAATGCCCTGCCTGTACCGGTCCGCTTCACTTTGACGGTGCCAGCGGAAAGCTGGTGTGTGACTTCTGCGGCAGCAGCTACGATACTGCTGAGATCGAAGCACTCTATGCCGAAAAAGAAGCCGCTGCCGAAACCGCGGCACAGAATAAACAGGCACCGCCGCCCGACTCCGTCTGGAGCGAAAACGAGGCCGCCGGGCTGCGCAGCTATTCCTGCCCGTCCTGCGGCGCAGAGCTGATCTGTGACGAGACGACTGCCGCGACAAGCTGCCCGTACTGCGGCAACCCAACGGTCATTGCGGGGCAGTTCAGCGGTATGCAGCGGCCCGAGCTTGTCCTGCCGTTTGTGCTGGATAAGAACGCCGCCAAGGCCGCGCTGAAAAAATACTATCGCGGCAAGAGATTCCTGCCCAATGCGTTCTCCTCGCAGAACCATATCGAGGAGATCAAGGGCGTGTATGTCCCGTTCTGGCTGTTCGATGCCAACGCCTCCGGCTCGGGCCTATATGAAGCCACGACCAGCTCCAGCCACCGCAACGGCGATTACGTCATCACCACGACCAAGCACTATGATGTCCGCCGCGCAGGCACCACGCAGTTTATGGGTGTGCCGGTGGATGGCTCGACCAAGATGCCCAACGGCCACATGGACGCCATCGAGCCGTATGACTACCGCGCCTTCCAGCCCTTCTCGACCGCGTACCTGCCGGGCTATATGGCAGACAAATACGACGAGGACGCCGACACCTGCCAGGCCCGCGCCCACAGCCGGATGCAGAATTCGGTCAGCAGCGAGCTTTCGGCCAGCATTACCGGCTACAACAGCGTAAGCACCCTGAGCGAGAATATCAGCATTGATTACACCGCCAAGCACTACGCGCTGCTGCCGGTCTGGATGCTGCACACCAAGTGGCAGGGCAAGGATTACCTGTTCGCCATGAACGGGCAGACCGGCAAGCTGGTCGGCGACCTGCCGGTTGATAAGCGAAAGGTGGCCGCTTGGTTTGCGGGCATCAGTGTTCCGCTGATGATCCTGCTTGCATTCCTGCTTTGAAAGGGGGAAACAGAGTATGAAAAAGAAACTGTTTTCTCTGCTTACGGCACTGGTGCTGTGCTTGCTCTGCGCTGTACCGGCGTTTGCCGAAATGCCGCTGGTGATGGACACCTACGAGCTGTTCAAACCCGAAGCGACCACTGAATTGGAACAAAAGGCGCAGGACGCCAGTGCCGGACACGGTGTCAACGTCTACCTGCTGACGGTGTCTGACATCGGCGGGCAGAACGTGCGCGAGTTTGCCAAGGACTGGTACCGCAACTATGACCTTGGCTACGGCGAGGGCAAAAGCGGTATCCTGTTCCTGATTGCGCTGGATTCCCGCGATTATGTTACCATCACCTACGGCGGCGGCGTGACCGCCTTTACCGACTACCGCATCGCGCAGATCGAGGATAAGATCGTGCCGATGCTCTCGGACGGATCGTATTACAAGGCCTCCGACACCTACATAGAAATGTGCGCTGACACGCTGGATTTCTATGCCGACAAGGGCGCGCCGCTGGACAGCGGCAACGACCCCGCCAAGGGTTGGATCAAGTGGGTGTTTGTGTTTGTCATTCCGCTGGCTGTGGCGAGCATTGTCTGCGGCATCTTCTACGCGCAGATGAAAACCGCCAACGAGCAGACCCATGCCAACGCCTACATGCCCGCCGAGGGTCTGGCGCTGTCCGTGGTGGAGGACACCTACACCCACACCACCGAAACCGAGCGCTACGACCCCGTCAAGGACGACAGCTCGAGCAGCTCGAGCGGCTCGAGTACCGACAGCGACGGTTTTGGCGGCAGCTCGGGCGGAAAATTCTAAGAATACTAATTTTTATAACAGCGGCGGCTTTCGCAAAGAAAGCCGCCGCTGGCCTTTTATCGGAACTTTTCGTTATAACTTTGAGAAATGTTCTGCTGTTTAGGGGTGCTGCAAACACAAAAAAGCTCCTGCAGCGTTTCATTCACGCTGCAGGAGCCTTTTTTACTTTTTCCTTTTCAGCCAGAACACCTTAAACTTCCCGTATCCGTTGGGCTTGTCCTCGTCGAATTCCTCGGTCTTGACGTAGCGCTTGAAGGCACCGTCAAACTGCAGGGCGTTCCCGTCCTCCTGAATGTCGGTCAGCACGCGGGGAATAGCGGTTTTCTGGCTCTCAAACTCCGGTTCGCGGTCCCATAAAATGTTCCCGTCAGCGTCAAAGCCGTGGGCCCAGACGCTGAACACCAGACAGGCGGCCTCGCCGTAGCAGTAGCGCTCAAAGCGGATGCGGCCATCCAGATAAAACAGCAGACAATCGCGAAAATGGGTCTCCAGCTCTTTCTCATAACGGCGCCCGCACCCGGACCCGGCAAAATCGGCAGCATTGGCAGTCATGGCGTGCCCTCCTGTTTGTTAGTGCTTTTATTATACAGCAGGGCAGGGCGTTTCGCAAGCAGAAATATAGGGCGCGGCGGCAGGGGCCGGGCATGCCCGGCCCGGTGCTCTCCCGCAAATGCCATCCGCCATATACCGCCGGGCCGCCTATATGCGGCCCCTGCTGCGCGGTAAAACATTACGCTTTCACATCCGTTTTTTCCAGCAGCACTTTTGCGGTCAAAAGCACCACCGCCAGCCAGCCCGCACACGCCAGCAAAAACGGCAGCACATTCCCGGCCAGCACGTCGGTGCTGCGGTTGGCGTTCATGCCCTGCTGCATCAGGCAGTAGGGCCACAGCAGGGCATAGCCCTTGCTGCCGATCAGCATTCCCGCAATGCCGCCGACCAGCCCTAAGAAAATCGGCACCGCAAAGCTGCGGATCAGCATGGCCAGCAAAAGCTGCACCGCCGCCACAGCCAGACCGCCGAAAATGCCGCGCACCAGATAGAAAACGATGCTCATCGGCGGCCAATCGCTGAACCCGGCAAACAGCCGCCCGCACGCCACGTACAGCACAAAGACAAAACATTGCGTAAAGCACATCAGCTTTACAACAACAAGGAGCTTTGCCGCAAACAGCGCAAAGGGCCGCACGGGTGCTGCCATGATCAGGTTCCAGTTGTGGCCAAGGTGCTCAAGCCGCCAAAGGTAGGCCGCATACGCCGACACCATCGCGGGAAAGAACAGCATCGAATAAAACAGCGTGTGCTGCGTCCACAGGCTATACCACCGCTCGGTCAGGATTTCCAGATTTTGCAGATAGTTGAATGTCCCGTACCCGGCGGAAATCAACGGCAGCACAAAGAAGATCACCCAGATGGGCGACGCATGCAGTTTGCGGTTCTCGGCAATTATACAACGCTTCAGCATTCGTTATACCTCCTTATCGCGCATCATGCGCCAGGCGGCGGCGAACAAAGCCGCTGCCAGTACCACGGTAAACGCCAGCAGTCCCCAGCTGTAGGGCCGCAGGCCGTAGGTCACAGTGCGGGTGGCCCGGTCCCAGAGGGCAATCTCATAGCAGGACAGCGGGACAAAGTAGCCCCACGGCACAAAATAACTGACAAGGGGCGGCATGAACGCCGAAAACAGCCCGATCAGTGCCCCCACAATGCCGACACAAAGCGCAGGCAGCGGGTTGTCAAAAATCAACATCAGCAGAAGCTCCGAGAAAAACAGCATAACATCGACAGCCAGCGTGCAAATGCCCGTGTACACAAACGGCCCGGCGGGGAGCGTCTCGGTATAGCCCTGCACCCGCCCCAGCAGGATGAATACGGCCATTTCCAGCGTGACCATCAGCAGGACCTCGCCCGTGCCCAGCAGCGCCTTGCCCGCAAACAGACTGCGGCGGCTTTGCAGCGTGTACAGCAGTTTTGTGGTGCTGCCCTTGACCTCCATGTCCCACAGGCGGCTGGCGATCAGTGCCATCACAATGGGCATTAAAATGGCGTTCAGAAGGGGCAGCGCGTACAAAAGCGCGCTGTAGGCGTTGGCCAGCTCGTCCGCGCCGGTGGGGGCCTGCGCCCCGGCCCAGAGATACACGACCACCGGCACGGCCAGGCAGATTAGCAAATCGTGGCGGCGGCGGGCCTTTTGCAGCTCCGCATGCAGTGCTTTGCCCATCTCAGTCCGCCTCCTCGCTCGTCAGGCTCAGGAAAATCTCCTCCAGCGTCTTGGTGTGGGGCGTCAGTTCCACAACGCCCGCGCCGCAGGCAGCCAGTTTTTGCACGAGGTCGGCCAGCAGGGCATCCTGCAGGGGCGGCAGCGTCACAACGCAGCTGTCGCTGTGCGCGGTCAGGCCGTTGGCACGCAGGATCGGCGCGGCCTTGGCCGGGTCCAGCAGCCGCAGCGTGACATTGCCGCGGCTGTGGCGCTGCAATTCGGTCAGCGGTCCCTCAAACAGTATATGGCCGTGGTCGATGATGCCGACCTGCTCGACCATCTGCTCCATCTCGCCCAAAAGATGGCTCGAGATCAGCACCGTCGCGCCCGTGGCGGCGGGCATGTTCCGGATGAGCGCGCGCATCTCCTGAATGCCCGCGGGGTCCAGACCGTTCGTCGGCTCATCCAGAATCAGCAGCTTCGGGCTGCCCAGCAGCGCCATGGCAATGCCGAGCCGCTGCTTCATGCCGAGCGAATACTGCCCGACCCTGCGGTTGCGGTCCTGCGTCAGATGCACAATGTCCAGCACGCGGCCGATGTCCTTATGGGGCACACCCTTTAAGTCGGCCACGATCTCCAGATTCTCCTGTGCGGTCAGATGCAGATACCCGGCGGGGGACTCAATCAGGCTGCCGGTCTGGCGCAGCAGCGGCAGGCGGCTTTTCTCGGTCAGCTCCTGCCCGAGCAGGCGCACCCGGCCCGCCGTGGGGTGGATGAGCCCCAGCAGCATCTTCATGGTGGTGGATTTGCCCGCGCCGTTCGGCCCGATGAATCCGTACACGCACCCCTGCGGTACGTGCAGCTCCACATGGTCTACGGCTGTATGCGGCCCGTACTGCTTGCACAGGGCCTTTGTTTCGATTACGGTTTGCATAATGCACACTCCTTTGCTTTCGGTATGGCCCTATGCTACACCCTGCGCCTTAAACGAACTGTAAGAGCAGCTTAATTTTGGGGTCGTGCCATGGTGGGCGGGGGTGAATCGTAGTATGATAGGTAGGGGCCGTATATGGGCGGCCCCTACAAGCTCAAAAAAGGGGAAAACCTATGACCACCATCTACGACGCCTCCATCCTCCTAGTCGATGACAACCCAGACCTGCTTACCCTAGTCACGGACAACCTGCGCACGGCAGGCTACAAAAGCGTATGCACTGCCGCAGACTGCGCCGCGGCACGGGCGGCCTTCGCCGCACACCGCCCGGACCTGATGATTCTGGACATCAACCTGCCGGACGGCGACGGCTTCGGGTTATTCCGCACCCTGCGGACAGAATCGGACGTCCCGGCGCTGTTTCTCTCGGCGCGGGACGCCGACGCGGACAGGCTGTTCGGGCTGGGGCTTGGCGCGGACGACTATCTGACCAAGCCGTTCCTGATGCAGGAGCTGCTTTTGCGCGTGCAGCACCTTTTGCGGCGCGCCTACCGCACCGAGCTGCGCCGCAGCCGGGTGCTGACGCTGGGGGACTGCACGGTCAATTTGCAGGACGCCGCCGTCCGCCGCGCTGACGGCACAACGCTGGCCCTGACCGCCACCGAGCGCGCCCTGCTGCAAAGGCTGGCCGATGACCGCGGGCACATCGTAACCTATGATGCCGTTTGCGAGGCTGTCTGGGGCGCGGACTATTACGGGTACGAGAACAGCCTGAACGTGCATATCCGCCATCTGCGGGAGAAAATCGAGCCTGACCCCGGGCATCCGCAGTGGCTTCTCACGGTGCGGGGCATCGGCTACCGGCTGACTGGGGAGGTGTGAAGTTGAAAACCTTTACACGAATGATCGGGCGCTATGTGCTGGCCACGGCGGCGGTGGTGCTGC
>OLXW01001749.1_pt1 | contig 10386 bp, 5 predicted proteins | sample 1673551 | NCBI WGS metagenome assembly OLXW01 (sample SAMEA103958114, study PRJEB25191) | human gut metagenome | reverse complement strand
TCATTTTTTCTGGTACTATGCATTTGTAATATCTTCTGTGACGAATACAGAACCATTTTTTTCTTTATTCCAAATATTCTATCCCATTTCTACTTATTTGTAAAGGTGTGGACACACTTTTGGACATAATTATTTTACATTTTTGCAAATTATTACATTTTATATTATTTCATCACATCCAGAATCTGTAATGTTTTCATCTTCTTTTCGACATAGCGATGGAGATATGCACGCAGCAATCGTTCCAGTTCGTCCAGGATCTCTTCATTTACAGTAAAACCATACAGCTTCGCCAGCGGTGCCGCAATGATATAGCGGCATGCCAGCACGGTGCCCGGCTGCAGCGCCCATGGATCTCTGATGGTTTTTCCACAGTTTTGGCAGTAGATGGCGCTGTCGCGCAGGGAGAAAACGGTCAGATTCTCTTTCGTGCCGCACTCCATGCAGGAGAACATCTGCGGTGCTTCTCCGCTGATTGTGATCGTCCGCAGTTCGAAGATGCACCGGATCAGGCGGAGGTCCTGTTTTCCGCGGCGGATGGCGTTCATCGTCACGTACAGAAGGTTCAGCATCTGGGTTTCATCGTTTCCTTCCTGGCCGAAATATTCGGCCAGTTCCAGAAAATAAAAGCCGTAATAAACGCCGGGCTGCATCTGCGCCAGGTCGAGGAAGTATTCTTTAATGTTTGCGCCGGAGAGGGTGTAGCTGTCGCGGCCTTCGTAGACCTGAAACTCGCCGAAGACGAACGGATTGGAGACGGCCATCAGCGGGCTTTTCATGCGGCGGGCGCCGCGCGCGAAGGCGGTGATTTTGCCGAGCTCCCGGGTCAGGATCACGACGCGCTTGTCATACTCTCCGACCGGGGAGGCGGATAATACCATTCCGCTTACATTGATTGGTTCTCGCATGTTTCTTCCTTATTATAATGCAATATTATAAATCGAGTTTCTTTTTATCATATCCGAAGTTCTTCACGAGGAAATCGCTGTCGCGCCAGTCTTTTTTGACTTTGACCCAGAGCTTCAGGTTGACTTTCTGCTCCAGCATCTGCTCCAGCTCATACCGCGCGTTGCTTCCGATCTTCTTGAGCATCGCGCCCTGTTTTCCGATGATGATGCCCTTGTGGGAATCGCGCTCGCAGATGATGGTCGCATCAATATCAACGATTTTTCCGTTCGGGCGGTCTTTCATCTGGTCGATCACAACGGCGATGCCGTGCGGGATCTCTTCGTTTAAGGCGTACAGTGCTTTCTCGCGGATGATCTCAGCCACGATCTGGCGCATCGGCTGATCGGTGATGGTGTCCTCATCGTAGAACTGCGGGCCGTACGGCAGATATTTGAAGATGCTCGGAATGATGTCATCGGTGTTCTGATGGCGGAGTGCCGAGCACGGAATGATCTCGGCAAACTGGAACAGCTTGCGGTACGTATCGATGAATTCCAGGATTTTGTCTTTCTCCACGGTATCGGTCTTGTTGATAATGAGGATGACCGGCGCATTGACTTTCTCCAGGATCTCTGCGATATGGCGCTCTCCTGCTCCGATGAAGTTGCTCGGCTCTACCAGCCAGAGAATCACATCGACTTCTTTTAACGTTTTCTCGGCTACATCGACCATGTACTCGCCGAGCTTATTTTTCGCCTTGTGGATACCCGGTGTGTCGAGGAACACGATCTGTCCCTCGTCACACGTATAAACGGTCTGGATGCGGTTGCGGGTGGTCTGCGGTTTCTTGGATGTAATCGCAATCTTCTGTCCGATCAGGTGGTTCATCAGCGTGGATTTTCCCACGTTCGGACGGCCGATCAGGGCTACAAAGCCGGATTTATAATTTGCATTGTTTTCCATTGCTGTCTCTTCTCCTCATTTATAAATTCTCTACGTTCTTAAACAGTTCTTTCTCTTTCTGAATGGCTGCTTCGCTTCCGACAACGCAGATGTTGTTCTGTTTTAAGGCTGCATCTACAAGGTCTGCCAGTGTATGAATGTCATCCAGGGTTGCATCGAGGATCTGATCTCTCTCCTGCTGGAAGTCTGCTTCGGTGATGCCGTTGAACCATGCGCTCTCGGAGGTCTGGCCTTTTGCGGACGGGTTCATCGGGACGTCGAGTTCGCTGATCGTTCCGATGATGTATTTGGTCATCTGGCGCTCGTCTGCTTCGAAATTGCGCACGTAATCGCCGATACCGCGGTATACTTCAAGGGTTCTTCCGACGTTCGGGTCACGGTAGGAAGAAATGCATGCGTTTCCGCCTCTTCCGAAAGCTCCGCCGCAGCCGTAAGCGCCGCCTTTGACACGGATGTTGATCCACAGATAGTCATAGCTCAGCATGACACGCAGGATGCGCAGGGCTCCTGTGTAGTCGTAGCCTTCGCGCTCGAAGTTTCCACAGAGTGCTACGTACTGTACCTGGCCGGAGGTCTGGAAGGCTTCGTTTTTCTGTTCAAAGTCATACACAATGCTGCCCGGCTCCACTTCGTCGGTGTACAGATTCTCTTTGAATGCTGTGATTTTTTCTTCCAGCGGTGCGTAGCCTGTCTCGTCTGCGGTATAGGAGACGGTGAGATTCTCTTTGCGGAAGATGTATTTCATCAGGGTCTGCAGATTTTTAATCAGTTCTGCTTTTTTCTCATCGAAGTTCTCGTCCAGATCTTTTAAAAGCTGGTAGAAGCCGATGCCTGCGATGCGGTCCTGGAAATTGCTCATCGGGGAGTAATAGGAAGCTGCACGCATCACCGCCGTTGCATTTCCGGCGGAAGACAGGCGGTTCTGCAGGCCGGATTTCATGCTGGAGATGATCTCGTGAAGACGTTTCTCGTCATCCAGGCGGGAGGTGTTCAGGATTTCCTCGATCATTTTCATGACGAAATCCAGTTTGTCGTACAGGAATTTCGCGCGGATGCCGAACATTCTGCGGCAGTCGTCATCATTTTCCGGAATGCGGAATACCTGCAGTCCGCAGTTGATGCCGCCGGTCTGTGCATTGATCTCGTTGAACAGTTCGCCGTAGGTGTAGTGTTCGGTGTCCACATAGCCGAGAACGGATTTTAATACGCCCATGTACGGGATCAGATCGTTCGGCACATTTTTCGTATCAAACAGCAAGCTTAAGTAACCGATGCCGTTCGTGAATACGTTGTGATGAAGAACCGTCGTTCCATCGACTTCATGCTCGTCATTGTAAAGTTTGATAGACTCACGTTTGATATCGCTTCGTTTCAGGAGCGGAATCGTCTCGAGTGCTTCCTCGCTCTCCTCTTCTTCCTGATATGCTGCCAGCTCTTTGGTGTCAGCAATGATTTTCTCGATCTCTTCTTTTGACAGGCTCTCTTTATATTTCTGCAGTTTTTCTGCGGTCTTTGCATCATTTTCTGCGGCAAGACCGGTCTTTGGAATGAGGGTCACGATGGAGGCATGGGTGTTGTCCAGCAGATACGTCTGGATCAGGTTTTCGAAATAGCCTTCTTTTGCCAGTTTTTTCAGCTCATCGTAGATCGCAAGCTGCTGCAGGTAGGCGAACGGTTTGTTCTCGTCGTACAGCCAGCTGTCGAAGACGTCAATGCCGTACATCAGGCCCTTCGGGAAGCTGGAGAAGTCCGCCTCACGGAAACGGAATTCGAAATAGTTGATGCCTGCCTCGATGGCTTTCTGATCCATGCCGTTTTTCACGATATCCTCGAGGGTGCCGCGGATGATGGACAGGAATTTTTCTTTCTCATTTTCATCGGCGTTCTTGGCTACGATGGAGAAGAATGGCTGCAGGATGCCGTCCTCGTAGGAGCCGTAAACATCTTTTCCGATGTGCGCGTCAAGGAGTGCCTGTTTGACCGGGGCTCCCGGTGCGTCAAGGAGTGCATACTCCAGAACAGAAAATGCCACGTTTAATTTTACATCCAGACCGCTGCCGATAACCATGTTGTAGGACAGGTACGCATTGTTTTCAAGCGGATCGCCGTCGAGTACCGGGTACTCGTGTACAATGTCGAGGGTCTCTGCAAATGGTTTCTGATACGGAATTTCGGATTTTACTTCTTTTGCATTAAAATGGGACAGGTATTTTTCATCCATCCATGCCAGTTTTTCTTCCATATCCATGTTTCCGTACAGGTAGATATAGCTGTTGGACGGATGGTAATAGGTCTGATGGAAATTCAGGAAGTTTTCGTAGGTCAGGTTCGGGATGCAGGACGGATCTCCGCCGGATTCTACGCCGTACGGAGTGTCCGGGAACAGGGTGTTGAAGGTTTCACGCTCCAGGACATCATCTGCGGAGGAGAAGGCTCCTTTCATCTCATTGTATACAACACCGTTGTAGGTCAGCGGGCCGTCTTCGCTTTCCAGATGATAGCTCCAGCCTTCCTGACGGAAGATTTCGTCATGTTTGTAAATGTTCGGGTAAAATACAGCATCCATGTAGACATGCATCAGGTTCTGGAAGTCGGCATCGTTGGTGCTGGCTACCGGGTACATGGTTTTATCCGGGTAGGTCATAGCATTTAAGAAGGTGTTCAGGGATCCTTTGACGAGTTCTACGAAGGGATCCTTTAACGGGAATTCGCGGGAGCCGCAGAGGACGCTGTGCTCGAGGATGTGGGCTACGCCGGTACTGTCGGCCGGCGGGGTACGGAACGCGATGTTGAAGACTTTGTTGTCATCTTCGTTTTCGAGAAGGAGCACGCGGGCACCGCTCTTGTTGTGGCGGAGGAGGTAGCCGTGTGCATGGATATCGTCAATCTGCTGTTCCTGCAGCAGGGTATAGGCTTTGCAATGTTCTGCGTTCATTTTTGTATATCCTTTCTTGTTTTTCTTTATTATTTCCGGTTTTATGCAGTCAAAAACGGACCGCAGTGCCCGTTTGCTGGGATTTTCTGCGGCCCTGTCGGTTTTATTCTTCGTTGTCGGTTTCTGCTGCGGTGTTCTCTGTCTCGTCGACGTGTTCTTTTACTTCGTCGTTTGCAGCGTTGTTCTGTGCATTTTTCTGTGCCTGTGCTGCAGCAGCCTGTGCCATCATTGCCTCAAGGTTCGGGCGGACGCTCTGTGCCTGGGCTCCCATGATTCTCTGGAGCTGTTCTCTGGTCAACAGAAGGTTGAAGCCGGACGGGTTGATGACGAAGCCTTTGGCCTGTTTCATCAGGTACGGCAGAAGGTGCTGGAACGGGATGGCTGCCAGACGGAGTTTTGCCTGCGGATCCGGACGGAATTTCTGGAATTCACCGATATCGGAAAACAGCGGCTGGAAGATGTCTTCGTTCTGGTTTTTGATGTACGGGATGCGCACGTCTGGTCCCGGGTTGGCCGGATCGAATTCGCCCTGTACCTGGGAGATGTCGATGGCAAGGATGAATTTGCTTCGCATCAAGTTGACAAGCATTTCTTCTTCGAGTTCACGCAGGTGCTGCATGCGCTCGGCATCGTCTCTTCTCTGGTTTGGTTTTCGGAGTTCCTGCAGAAAGTATACGACGGTGAGCTGTACGCCCGGGTTCAGAACCGGGAGGTGCTGTTTGTTCATTTTCTCCATGTCTGGTTTCGGGAAGATCTGCTCGAGCTCGATGCGGCGGGTCTGGTCGCCTTCGTGGAAGATGACCATATTGACGCCTTCGGCGTAGAGGCCCATATAGAAGTTCGGCATCTGCTTGCGCAGGACTTTTACGGTGAGCAGCGGGGTGTTCTTTTCTACATAGGATTTTGCAAACTCCTTGGCTGCTTCTTCTTCGGTAAACATGTATACCTGATCATCAAAGGTTTCCGGATCGCACTCTACGTATGGGAGTTTTGTGATCTGGGAAAAGGTCACATAGATGATTTCCATGCTCTGGAATTTCTTCATGGTGAAGCTGTTGTCTACTGTCATTTGTGGTTGAGTCCTTTCTTCGCTCTTAGAGGACGGTTTATCCTCAAAATATCTATGTGACATTATATCATACTTTTGATGGGTTGCCAAAGGTTTATTGCTTCAGCTCGCCATTTTTGCGTTCGGATAGATTTTTTCCATCCGGCTGTCCGGAAAACGTTCATCAATGAGCTGCTCTATGGCGTTTATTGCTGGCTCGTTGTGGGCTCGCTGGTCGTAGCGGGTGAGGGCCAGGGTGGAGACGAGGATGTTGGCGAGCATGAAGATGATCAGTATCCAGGTAATGATGGGGCCCTGTTTCAGGGGGATTTTTTCGATCCATTTGGAGAACAGGGGATAGAGTTTTTTCAGCCATACGACGGCGGCGATTCCCCAGAAGAAGCAGTACAGGAGGTTAATGCGACCGCCGAGGTTGAAGGGAATGTCACTGTAGTCCCAGAAAACTTTTCCGAAGACGATTTCGGTGAAAACGCTGCAGAGGTATTTGTAGGCGCCGCCGAGGAAGGTTCCGAAGGCGAATAAAAAGCCATCGGAGCGGTTTCTGTAATTATAGAGGAACCAGGTGGCGAGGGCGATGGCGAGGCCCCAGACGATGCTGAACGGGCCCCAGACAAGGCTGCTGCGGCTCATCCAGACACCGGCGGTGATGCGGCAGAAGATGGTTTCTACGATATCACCTAAGAAGGCGCCGATGATGAACAGAAGGACGATTTTATAAAAGCTGCATCCATCGGCAAATACTTTCGATTTTTCTTTCTGCTTCGGAATCGGCTGCACCGACGGGTAGGCGCGCTCGACACGGGCTTCCAGGTAGCGGTACAGGCGGACGGAAAGCCGTTTGGTGAAGGCGTCGATCTGGTCGTTCATGGCGGCGATGCGCGGCATCTTTTTGGTGATGTGGCGCAGGACGGCGTAAGAACCGATGGCATCGACGACGAGGACTCCGAACAGGATCCACAGGGTGATGTGCATTACGCCGTTTGGGGCAAGATGGAGGAGGGTCAGGCCAAGGATGTTGCCGAATTTCAGGGCAAGGACACCAAGGATTCCCCAGAGAACGGAATACTGGAGGCAGATGTAGCCGTCCATGTTCCATTTTTTGTTGGAATAATCCCACCATTTGCCGTGGCCGATCCGTTCCAGGACGTGGCCTGCGATCCATTCGGCGGCGGTGGCGATGATCATACAGCCGAGAAACAGAAAGACCGGGCTGGACTGCAGTTCGTACAGGTAGCGGGTCATGAAAACAGCCGTGATTCCGTAGATGGCACACAGCGGGCCATTCAGAAAGCCTCTGTTTACCATGTGTTTTTTCCGAACAGCCGCCACTGTCGTTTCCAGAAGCCATCCAAGAAAGGCATAAAGGAAGAACAGCCCGAGGTAGTCGTAGATTGTGTAGTTCATCAAAATCTCCTTTTCTTTGTTCATATCGGGCTTGTAACCCCGTTTTTATGACATTATAGCATAGAACATGCAAAAGCAGAACCTTTTCAATGGAAAAAGGAAAAGTTCACAAAAAGAAGCCACACCCTTTTGGGGCATGGCCTCTTTCTTTTCTCAGGCGGCGGCAATACGTACCGCCTGAGCGTTTATGTTACAGGTTCGGAGTAATTTGAACGAAAGAATTACTCTTCTGAGCCGTACAGTTTTACGAGTTTGTTCAGGTAAGTGTAACGGTCTTTTGCTTCCTGCTCGTTCTTGCCGAACAGTCTTTCTGCTTTCGCCGGGTTTGCACGTTTCAGAGAGTTGTAACGTACCTCGCCGTTCAGGAATTCCTGATAATCTCCTGACGGAGCCTTGGAATCCAGTGTGAATGCGCTCTTGCCTTCTGCAGCGAGTGCCGGGTTGAAGCGGAAGCAATGCCAGTATCCGGTCTGAACAGCGAGCTGCTCCTCGGTCTGTGCTTTGCTCATACCTTTCTTGATACCATGGTTGATACATGGAGCGTAAGCGATAATGAGGGACGGTCCCGGATATGCCTCTGCCTCTGCGATTGCTTTGACTGCCTGATTGTAATCAGCGCCCATAGCGATCTGTGCTACGTATACATAGCCATAGCTCATTGCGATGCTTGCCATATCTTTCTTCTTGGTTTCTTTACCGCCTGCTGCGAACTGTGCAACTGCACCGGTCGGAGTAGCTTTGGAGGACTGTCCGCCTGTGTTGGAGTAAACCTCGGTATCGAATACCATTACGTTGATATCTTTTCCGCTGGCAAGTACGTGGTCTACGCCGCCGAATCCGATATCGTAAGCCCATCCGTCACCACCGAAGATCCACTGGGATTTCTTAGCGAGGAAGTCTTTGTTCTTAACGATGTCTCTGCAAACGTCGCAGTCAGCGTCTTTGATTGCTTCTACAAGTTTCTCGGTTGCAGTTCCGTTGGTAGCGCCGCAGTCAAAGGTATCCAGATACTCTTTGCATGCTGCTTTTACTTCTTCCGGAGCTTTCTCGGAGTTCATAACATCCTCAACTTTGGCTTTCAGGCCGCCGCGGATTGCTTTCTGAGCGAGAAGCATACCATAACCGAACTCTGCGTTGTCCTCGAACAGGGAGTTGGACCATGCCGGGCCCTGTCCTTTCTCGTTTACAGTGTAAGGAGTGGACGGTGAGGAGTTACCCCAGATAGAGGAGCATCCTGTTGCGTTTGCGATGTACATTCTATCACCGAACAGCTGGGTGATCAGTTTTGCGTAAGGAGTCTCGCCGCAGCCTGCGCATGCGCCGGAGAACTCAAGCAGCGGTTTCTTGAACTGGCTGCCCTTTACGGTATTCTCTTTGAATTTTGCTACAACATCTGTCTTCTCCGGGAGAGCTGCTGCATAATCGAAGTATTTCTGCTCTGCTTCGTGTGCTGCAAGGCTTTCCATAGCCAGTGCTTTCACACCCTTCTTGCCCGGGCATACGTTTGCACAGGAACCACATCCGGTACAGTCAAGCTGGGAAATAGCCATTGTGAAGGTGTAGTCCGGCATACCGGTCATCGGCATGGTCTGGATGCCTTCCGGAGCTGCTGCTGCTTCTTCTGCGGTCATGGCAACCGGACGGATAACAGCGTGCGGGCAGACGAAGGAACATCTGTTACACTGGATACAGTTTTCCGGATTCCATACAGGTACGTTTACGGCGATACCACGTTTCTCGTATGCGGATGTGCCGGACGGAGTTGTTCCGTCTACGTAGTCTGCAAATGCGGATACAGGCAGGTTGTTTCCTTCCTGGGAAGTTACTTTTGCCTGGATGGTATTTACGAATTTAACAGCGTCAGCGCGGCCGCTCTCTGCATGAGTTGTGGTCAGACCTTCGTCTGCTGCATTTTTCCAGCTTTCCGGAACTGCAACTTCTTTGATCTGTTTTGCACCCTCATCGATAGCTGCCCAGTTCTTTGCTACGACATCATCACCTTTACGGCCATAGGTAGCTTTTGCTGCTGCTTTCATGAGTTCGATGGCTTTTTCTTCCGGAATGATCTTCGCAAGCTTGAAGAATGCAGACTGAAGAATGGTGTTGATACGGGTCGGTCCCATGCCGGTCTCGATACCGATCTTAACGCCGTCGATCACATAGAATTTGATGTTATGGTTTGCGATGAATGCTTTTACCTGACCTGGCAGATGCTCTTCCAGTCCTGCTTCATCCCATGGACAGTTCAGAAGGAAGGTTCCTCCGTCTACCAGCTCCTCTACCATGTGATATTTGTTCACATAGGAAGGATTATGACATGCAACAAAGTTTGCTTTGTGGATCAGGTATGTGGATTTGATCGGTTTCTTACCGAAACGAAGGTGAGACATTGTAACACCGCCGGACTTCTTGGAGTCATAATCGAAGTAAGCCTGAGCGTACATGTCTGTGTTATCACCGATGATCTTGATGGAGTTCTTGTTAGCACCTACAGTACCATCAGCTCCAAGTCCCCAGAACTTGCAGTTTGTTGTTCCCTCTGGTGTTGTAACAAGTGGTGCGCCTGTCTCAAGAGAAAGGTTTGTAACATCATCAACGATACCGATTGTGAATTTCTCTTTCTCAGTGTTCTCATATACTGCTACGATCTGTGCAGGTGTTGTATCTTTGGAACCAAGTCCGTAACGTCCTGTAAAGATCTTAACATCGCTGAACTTGCTGTCGCGAAGAGCTGCAACAACATCAAGATACAGAGGCTCGCCAAGAGCTCCTGGCTCTTTTGTTCTGTCAAGAACAGAGATCTGCTTAACTGTATCCGGGATTGCATCGATAAGAGCCTGTGCACAGAATGGTCTGTAAAGACGAACTTTAACAACACCGACTTTCTTGCCAGCTGCCATAAGGTAATCGATGGTCTCCTCGATGGTATCGTTTACGGAACCCATAGCTACGATGATGTGCTCAGCGTCAGCAGCTCCGTAGTAGTTGAACAGTTTGTAGTCTGTTCCGATCTTCTCGTTAACTTTGTCCATGTACTCCTGAACAACTGCCGGAAGAGCGTCATAATATGGATTACATGCCTCTCTTGCCTGGAAGAAGATATCCGGGTTCTGAGCGGAACCTCTCT
>OLXW01001729.1_pt1 | contig 10461 bp, 6 predicted proteins | sample 1673551 | NCBI WGS metagenome assembly OLXW01 (sample SAMEA103958114, study PRJEB25191) | human gut metagenome | reverse complement strand
GGTGCCATCCCGTGTTCATCCGGGACATTTCTATGGCCTGCCGCAGTCACCACAGCTTTACAAACAGCTTCTGATGTGTTCCGGATGTGACCGTTATTTCCAGCTTGCCAAATGTTTCCGTGACGAAGACCTTCGTGCGGATAGACAGCCGGAGTTTACACAGATTGATATGGAGCTGTCTTTTGTAGATGTGGACGATGTGATTGATGTAAATGAACGTCTGCTGGCGTACCTGTTCAAACAGGTACTGGATGTGGATGTGAAACTGCCGATCCAGAGGATGACCTGGCAGGATGCGATGGATCGTTTTGGCTCTGACAAACCAGATCTGCGTTTTGGTATGGAACTGCAGAATGTATCTGAGGTTGTCCGCGGATGTGAATTTGCTGTATTTAAGAATGCACTGGAAGCGGGTGGAACTGTCCGTGGTATCAATGCCAAAGGTCAGGGTGCAATGCCAAGAAAGAAGATCGATAAATTAGTAAGTTTTGCAAAGGATTACGGCGCAAAAGGACTTGCTTATTTAGCAGTAAATGAGGACGGCACCTACAAATCCTCTTTTGCAAAATTTATGACCGAAGAAGAATTAGCGGCATTAGTAGAAAAGATGGGCGGAGAGCCGGGAGATTTACTTCTCTTTGCAGCCGATAAAAATAAAGTGGTATGGGATGTGTTAGGAGCACTTCGTTTAGAGCTTGCACGCCAGTTAGAATTGTTAGATAAGAACCGGTACAACTTCTTATGGGTAACAGAATTCCCATTGTTAGAGTGGTCTGACGAAGAGAACCGTTTTATGGCAATGCACCATCCGTTTACCATGCCAATGGAAGAGGACTGGGATAAGATCGATTCCGATCCGGGAGCAGTCCGTGCGAAAGCATACGATATTGTCTTAAATGGTACAGAGCTTGGAGGAGGTTCTGTCCGTATCCATCAGGACGATATCCAGGAAAAAATGTTAGAGGTACTCGGATTTACCAAAGAGCAGGCTCATGAGCAGTTTGGATTCTTATTAGATGCATTCAAGTATGGAGTACCGCCACACGCAGGACTTGCCTATGGTTTAGACCGTATGGTTATGCTGATGATGCAGTGTGATTCTATCCGTGATGTCATCGCATTCCCGAAAGTAAAGGATGCATCCTGCCTGATGTCACATGCACCAAGCCCGGTAGATGAAAAGCAGTTAGAGGAGCTTGGAATTGAAGTAAGCGAGCAGGAAGAAACCGAAGCAGAATAATGATTTATTAAAAAAGCGGAACGTTCACCTTTTTAAGAAGAGTGAGCGTTCCACTTTTTTTACTATACAGAAAACCGAAAATATTTCACGGCATTGTTATAGCAGATGTCAGTCACTATTTTAGAAAGCATTTCCCGGTCATTTGGATATTTGCCTTCCTCGACCCATTCCCCGATCAGTTCACAGAGGATCCTGCGGAAATATTCGTGTCTGGTATAAGACAGAAAACTTCTCGAATCCGTCAACATCCCGATAAAGTTCGACAATACTCCGTTAGCTGCTAAAGAGCTCAGATGATCCCGCATACCGTCGTAGTGGTCATTGAACCACCAGGCACTTCCGTGCTGGATCTTTCCAATCGCAGAATCATCCTGAAAACAGCCAATGATCGTATCGAGAATGGAATTGTCATTGGGATTCAGGGAATAGAGAATCGTCTTTGGAAGCTCATTTGTCAGTGAGAGTTCATTTAAAAAATCAGCCAGTTCATTTAAAGGAGCCGAATAGCCGATACTGTCAAAACCGGTGTCAGGACCTAAACGTTTGAACTGCCTTTGGTTATTATTGCGTTTGACACCATAGTGAAGCTGCATTGCCCAGCCTAATTTGTGGTACTGTTTTCCTAAAAAAGTAAGCAGGGCAGTTTCAAACTGCATACGTTCTTCGAAAGAAACCGGACGTTCATCGAGAACCTTAGAAAAAATAGCCTCTGCATCTTCTTCGGAGCAGGGTTTCCACGGAATATGGGAAAAACTGTGGTCAGAAATGCAGCAGCCATGCTCCTGAAAGAAGCCCATACGGCGTTTCAGTGCCAAACAGAGTGTCTGGAATGAAGAAATCTTTAAATGAGTCACTTCTCCTAAGGAAAGAAGATAGTCACAAAAGGCAGGACTGTCAATGGCAAAAGCACGGTCAGGCCTCCAGGTTGGGAGTACCATAACATCAAAGCTGTTATCCTGTGAGATTTCCTCATGCCATTTCAGACTGTCAATCGGGTCATCTGTGGTACATATTAAATGTACATTAGATTTTTTGATCAATTCTCTGGCACACATATCAGGATTGTCTAAGCGTTCGTTACATAATTCCCAGACCTCCGGTGCAGTCTTTTCACTTAAGATCCCATTATATCCAAAATAGCGTTGCAGTTCTAAATGACTCCAATGGTAGAGTGGATTTCCGATACATTTTTCTAAGGTCTTAGCCCACATAAAGAATTTCTCGCGGTCTTCCGCATCGCCGGTAATGTATTCTTCATCAATCCCATTTGCCCGCATCAGTCTCCATTTATAGTGGTCGCCTTCTAACCAGACTCTGGTAATGTTTTCAAACCGTCGGTTCTTTGCGATTTCACGCGGATTCAGATGGCAGTGATAGTCTATGATCGGCATGTTTTTTGCATAATTATGATAGAGCAGCTCTGCCGTCTGATTTGAAAGTAAAAAGTTTTCGTTCATAAATGATTTCATTTTTTCCTCCTTGCATAAAGCGCAGAAATATTGGTCATGCTGATAAAAGTATTTCTTTCATAAGCAAAAAATATACAAAAGGAATTGGAGGAATCATATATGAGTGAGAAAAATGAGGCACGCCCCTTTGGTGCGAGGGATAAATGGGGGTATTTGTTTGGAGATTTTGGAAATGATTTTACCTTTATCTTTGCAAGCTCTTATCTGATGGTTTTCTATACAAAGGTTTGGGGGATTTCTGCAAAGACCGTTGGAATTCTCTTTTTAGTATCCCGCTGTGTGGATGCGTTTACTGACATTGGAATGGGAAGGATCGTGGATTCCATAGAAACGGCAAAAGACGGGCGGTTCCGCTGCTGGCTGCGCCGGATGTGCGGTCCGGTGGCATTGACAAGTTTTCTGATGTATCAGTCAGGGTTAGCAGGGGCAACTATGACCGTCAAACTGATCTATATGTTTGTAACCTATATTTTATGGGGTTCAATATTTTATACGTCAATTAATATTCCCTACGGTTCTATGGCATCGGCGATTTCCGAGGAGCCAAAAGATCGTGCGGCACTTTCTGTCTATCGTTCATTAGGAGCTATTTTTGCAGCAACCTTTATCAGTGTCGTAACACCGCTGATCATCTACTATACCGATGTCAATGGAAATCAGGTGGTCAGTGGAAGGAACTTTACGATCTTAGCAGGCGTTTTTTCCATAGCAGCCATTATCTGTTATCTGCTCTGCTATGCAATGACGACAGAGCGTGTACAGATAGAGAAGAAAGAACGTGGGGAAAACACCGGTCTTGGTGCAGCACTGAAAGGGATTTTTACAAGCAGGGCATTGATATCTGTTATTTTAGCAGCCATTCTGCTCTTATTAGCAACACTGATGAGTCAGGGGATCAACACCTATCTGTTTGCCGATTATTTTAAAGATACCAAGGCACTGGCACTGTTCAGCCTTTTGAACCTGCCATCTGGGATCATCGTGGCAGTTGTTTCCGGAAAAATTTCCACGCACTACGGAAAAAAAGAGTCTGCCGCGATCGGATGCTTCTGGGCAGGGATCATCTATCTGATCATTTACTTTTTACACACGAAAAGCCTTGCGGTGTTCATCACACTTTCTTTCTTTGCAATGTTAGGAATGAACTATTTCAATATGCTGATCTGGGCACTGATTACAGATGTGATCGATGACAAAGAGGTGCGGACACATTCCCGCGATGATGGAACCGTATACGGATTCTATTCTTTTGCAAGAAAAGTCGGACAGGCATTGGCAGGAGGAGTCAGTGGTTTTGCACTTTCCGCTATCGGATATGATTCCCTTGCAGCGGCGCAAACCGCGGAGGTACAGGGCGGAATCTACGGGATCGCAACGTTATTTCCAGGAATTGTCTATATCCTCGTAGGACTGGTTATGATATTCTTATATCCGTTATCGAAAAAAATTGTAATCCAGAATACAGAAGAATTGAAACGTCGCAGAGAGGAGACTTAAAACATGAAATTATCATTCAGATGGTATGGAGCGGATGACAAAGTAACATTGGAAAATATCCGTCAGATACCGAAAATGGAAGCCATTGTAACAGCAGTCTATGATGTACCGGTTGGAGAGGTATGGAGTGAAAAATCAATTGCAGATTTAAAAAAACAGGTGGAAGAAAACGGACTGAAATTTGAAGTGATCGAGAGTATTCCGGTGCATGAGGATATCAAGCTCGGAAAACCGGACAGAGACCGCTATATTGAGAATTATTGCGAAAATATCAAGAAGGTGGCAAAAGCAGGCGTGAAATGTATCTGCTATAACTTTATGCCGGTATTTGACTGGACGAGAACCCAGTTAGACCACAGATTGCCGGATGGCTCCACTACCTTAGTTTATTATCAGGAACAGGTCGATAAAGTAGATCCGCTGAAAACAGACAGCGATCTGACCCTGCCGGGCTGGGATGCTTCATACAGCAGGGAAGAATTAAAAGGGATTGTAGCAGAGTATCAGAAATTAAGTGAAGAGGATCTGTGGAACAATCTGGAATATTTTCTGAAAAAAATCATTCCGGTAGCGGCAGAGTATGATGTCAACATGGCAATTCATGAGGATGATCCATGCTGGAGTATTTTTGGACTGCCGCGCATTATTACCGATGAAAAAAATCTTGACCGCTTCTTAAAATTAGTGGATGACAGACACAATGGGATCACACTCTGTACGGGTTCTCTTGGATGCTCCGGACACAACGATGTAGCAAAGATGGCAGCAAAATATGCGGCAATGGGAAGAATCCACTTTGTGCATATGAGAAATGTCAAGATATTGGATAATGGATTTGAAGAAAGTGCACATCCGTCCTCCTGTGGAACACTGGATATGTATGCGATCGCAAAAGCATTGTATGACAATGGCTTTGACGGCTATATCCGCCCTGATCATGGAAGAATGATATGGGGCGAGACCGGAAGAGCAGGATATGGACTGTATGACAGGGCGCTGGGGGCAGCATATCTGAATGGGTTGTGGGAGGCAATTGAGAAAGAGAGTGTGTGGAGCGGGTGAGGGGGTGTTGGCTGGGTGTTCTACACACCTCCTTTTGTTCCATGTCTGGGATTTGGATGTTCTAAATACCCTGTGGGACGTTGCCGGATGGGGACGAAACCGGAGCAAATTCGCCATCCATGGCTCAGTTGCTCCTTTTGCGGGCATCCGTGCCCGCAAATTTCTGATATTGACAGGCTATTAAGAACATCCAAAATCCAGCCATAGTCACAAAGAGGAGGTGTGTAGAACACAGCAACATAACCGTCCCCTCAACGAACACCCCAACCACACGTTTCTCCTTCTCAATTGAGAAGGAGAAACGAAACACTTTTTAGTTGTGCTGAATTGGTATGTTGTGCTGTCACGCATGGGATAGCGGAACCAACAGATGCCCCATGCGTGACAGCGCCCCTCACCCCCCAAAAAAGAACAATAACATTAAAAAAAAGAATCATTATAGTGAAGAAGGAGAACACACATGAAACTACCACTTAATACAGACCTGACCGGAAAAACGGTCGTCATCACAGGAGCAGGAGGAGTCCTTGGTGGCATGTTCGCAAAAGCATTAGCACAGGCTGGCGGAAAGGTTGCACTTTTAGACCTGAATCAGGAGGCAGCCAAGAAAGCAGCAAAGGAGATCAGCGAAGAGGGTTATATAGCAAAAGGCTATGCGGCAAATGTACTGCAAAAAGAAAGCCTTGCAGCAGCACATGAACAGATCAAAAAAGACTTTGGCTTGTGCGATATTCTGATCAATGGTGCGGGTGGAAATAATCCGAAGGCAACCACCGATCAGGAATACTATGTGCCGGGAGAATTAAAAGAGGGAGAAAAATCATTCTTTGATCTAGAACAGAGCGGAGTGGAATTTGTATTCAACCTGAACTTTATCGGAACACTGCTGCCAACGCAGGAATTTGCACAGGATATGTTAGAGAAAGAAGGATGTAATATCATCAATATTTCTTCCATGAACGCTTATACACCGTTAACAAAGATTCCTGCATACAGTGGGGCAAAAGCGGCTGTATCGAATTTTACGGAGTGGTTAGCAGTGCATTTTTCAAAAAGCCGCATCCGTGTCAATGGAATAGCACCGGGATTTTTTGCAACAAAACAGAATCGAGAGCTTTTATTTGAAAAAGATGGCACACCGACACCACGAACAGGAAAAATCTTAGCAGCGACACCGTTAGGACGTTTTGGAGAATCCGAAGAATTGATCGGAACACTGCTGTTTTTACTGAATAACGAAGCCTCCGGCTTTATTACCGGTGTCGTGATCCCGGTAGACGGAGGATTTCAGGCATATTCAGGAGTATAAATGGAGGGCATATGGTAAAAGTAGATTTAACAAAAAAACCTTATTTTTTAGAAAAAGAAGATATACAGTGGGTAGAAGATACCATTGCAGAAATGACAACGGAAGAAAAGATCGGACAGCTTTTTGTAAATATGGGTTCCGAGCGAAGCGAGGGGTACCTGAAAGATGTTTTAGAAAAATATCACATCGGTGCGGTGCGTTACAATCCGGGAACATCTAAAGAAGTGCATGAGCAGAACCGTATTTTGCAGGAAAATGCCAAGATCCCGCTTTTGATCGCAGCCAATACCGAAGCGGGTGGAAACGGAGCCTGCACCGATGGAACAGAGATTGGTGTAGAGGTTAAGATCGGAGCCACCAATGACCCGAAATATGCCTATGAGATGGGAAGAGTGTCCGGGATCGAAGCGGCGGCACTTGGATGCAACTGGTCTTTTGCACCGATCACCGATATCAACCGCAATTGGAGAAATCCGATCATTTCCTCGAGAAGTTTTGGCTCTGACCCGGATATGGTATTAGAAATGTCCAAAGCCTATATGAAAGGTTTTATGGAAAGTAACATGGTCTGTGCCATGAAACATTTTCCGGGCGATGGAATCGACGAAAGGGATCAGCACTTAAGCAATTCGGTCAACACTTATTCCACGGAAGAATGGGATGCAACCTTTGGAAAAGTATACAGTGGAATGATCGATGCCGGGGTTCATACCGTTATGGCAGGTCATATCATGCTTCCTTCCTATCAAAAATATTTTAATCATCAGATGGAATTAGAAGACACACTTCCGGCGACACTGTCGAAAGAACTGATTGACGGACTTTTAAAAGAAAAATTAGGCTTTAACGGAATGGTCGTGACCGATGCGTCCCATATGGTAGGTATGACATCAGTCATGAAGCGAAGCAAAATGCTTCCGACAGCGATCGCGGCGGGTTGTGATATGTTCTTATTCTTCAATGATCCGGAGGAAGATTTTTCTTATATGATGGAAGGCTATCGTAGCGGGATCATTACAGAAGAACGTTTAGAGGATGCCCTTCGCAGAATCCTTGGCATCAAGGCATATTTAGGACTGCATAAGAAAAATAAAAAAGAAATCGTTCCGCCAAAAGAAGGTTTAAATGTCATCGGAAGTCCGGAATTTAAAGAGATTGCGGCAGAAGTATCGGACAAAGCCATTACACTGGTAAAAAATACGGGAACTTCACCGTTGCCATTATCCGTAAAAGAGCATAAGAGAATTCTGATCGTGCCACAGGAGACACCGAACCCGTTTGCATTTATGATGGGTGGAAAGAATAAGAAAAAACCGGTTGAATATTTAAAAGAGAAGTTAGAGGCAGAAGGATTTGAAGTCACGATCTATGAATCCATGATGGATAAGATATTAAAAGCCCCGGAGGAAGAAGCCGGAAAAATGATGTTAAATATGTATGCCGGAAAAGCTCCGATTTCCTCAATCACAGATAATTATGATCTGATCATCCAGCTTGCCGAGATCACCAACCTCTTTGGAGTGACACAACGTATCAACTGGAAAATGAGTAAGGGAACGCCGGATATTCCGTGGTATGTGCATGAAGTACCAACGATTTTTATTTCGTTAGCAAGTCCGTTCCACCTAGCAGATGTCCCACAGGTCAAAACGTATATTAACTGCTATGACAAAAATGAGCATACGTTAGATGCACTGGTAGAAAAACTCTTAGGACGTTCGGAATTTACGGGAACAGATCCGGTAGATTCTTTCTGCGGTATGATGGATACCAGAATATAGTGGGAGAACAATATGAAAAAAGAGCATGACTATTTAATCTGTATTGACAGTGACGGCTGTGCCATGGACACCATGAACAGCAAACATTTTTATTGCTTCGGACCGGAATGGGTGAAACAGTATGGCTTAGAAGACATCAAAGAAGAGGCATTAAAATACTGGAATCAGATCAATCTCTATTCAAAAACCCGTGGCATCAATCGCTTCAAAGGACTTGCCATGGGATTAGAATGGGCAAAAGAAAAAGGTTATGAGACAGAGGGACAGGAGGAGTTCGTGGCTTGGACAAAAGAGGCACCGGAGCTTTCAAATCCTGCCCTTCTGGCTCAATGCCAGAAAAAGAAGAATCCCTGTATGGAACAGGCACTTTTGTGGAGTATTCATGTCAATCTTGCCGTCAAAGAGCCGGGAATGGAACAGGGAGCATTTTACGGAGTCAGAGAAGCATTAGAAAAAATGAGCCCAAAAGCGGATTTAGCAGTCGTATCTTCGGCAAATGCGCAGGCGGTGGAAGAGGAGTGGTCAAAGTATGAGTTAAAGCCATACTGCAAAGCACTGCTCAGTCAGGAAGCGGGCAGTAAGGCAGAGTGTATCCAAAAACTCTCGGCTCTCGGCTATCCGCCGGAGCAGATCCTGATGGTAGGAGATGCCATGGGAGATTATGAAGCCGCGAAGAAAAACGGTGTCTGGTTCTATCCGATCGTAGTCAATAATGAAAAAGAAAGCTGGCAGCAGCTGCAGGAGGAGGCATATCCGAAGCTTCTGCATGGAACTTTTGATAGGGAGTACCAGAAAGAATTGTTGGATAAGTTTGAGAGAGGCCTGCAAGAAACTTTATAGTATTTAGAACGTATTGTAGGTCACCTGCACAAATCGAATATTCCGGGTTTCCTTGTGCAGACCATTCCAATGAACCTCCTAAAACAGAAATCGTGTTCGCCAGTGGGCTTCACAATTTCTTGAGTTTCATTTCCATTGCACAAAAAGAAACCTTCCATATCCGATTTGTGCAGGCACTACGTTACGAGATGGAAAGGTTTGTGTTGTATGGGTGGCACGTTACATAGAGATTCATTTATAGGATTAGAGTGTCAAAAAGCGGTTCACAACTTAGTGGCTGGCAACTTGCACAAAACCGGGACTGCTTTTGTGACTCAGGCAGACTTAGATTTTCTTATTTTCGTACAACGGAACAAAATAGACGCGACTTTGTTCAAGCTGCCAATTAACAAACGTGAAACCGTCTTTTGACACCCTGATCTTTACAGGAAGTCTGCTTACAGGAAAATATACCTAATGTTTTTCTATTAAACGAATGGAGAATTCTTCCGGTGCATCTGAAAAATCGATCGTATACATATTTCCGGTGGAATCATATTTTGCATTGTCATACCGGAATGTGGCTCCGTTTTTTTCTAAATGATAGATGGTACGTTTCAAATAGCGGCAGGAGATAGTCAGTTCTTTAGTGCTGCCGGATGAGAGATTTATAAGTCCATGCAGGACATCGGAAAGGTTGTTGCCTGTGTGTGGGAAAGGCAGTGTGAGCTCATCAATTTTTAAATCCAGCATCGTGCGTACCGTCTGTCTGGTCAATCGGGTGATCTCTTCAAAATTGCCGGTGGCAAGCAGTTCCGGTTTTACCATCCAGGTTCCGCCGCAGGCAAGGATCTTTGGATAGTCTAAGAATTCAGTCAGGTTTTGCGGAGTTACTCCACCGGTCGGCATAAAACGCATAGTATGGTAAGGAGCTGCAAGAGCTTTGATCATGGACAGTCCACCGGAAGGAACGGCAGGAAAGAATTTTACGGCATCTAAGCCCATTTCGATTGCCTGTTCCATATCACTTGGACTTGAGATTCCGGGTGTGATCGGAATATTTTTTTCGATACAGTGGGAAACAACTTTGGGATTAAAGCCGGGACTGACAATGAATTTTGCTCCGGCGGCAATGGCACGGTCAGCCTGTTCCGTCGTTAATACGGTACCGGCACCGAGCAGCATATCCGGGAACTGTTCTGCCATAATGCGGATGGACTCTTCCGCGGCAGGTGTACGGAATGTAACTTCTGCACACGGAAGGCCGCCTTTGGTCAATGCGTC
>OLXW01001728.1_pt1 | contig 10464 bp, 4 predicted proteins | sample 1673551 | NCBI WGS metagenome assembly OLXW01 (sample SAMEA103958114, study PRJEB25191) | human gut metagenome | reverse complement strand
GCTTTTCTTTTTTGAGAGAATATGATAATATAATTTATAACGGCAAATTTGAGAGAGGAAATTTATAAAAAAGGAGAAGGTTTTATGAAAAACAATCTAAAAAAATTGCTTTGTGCGGCATTGTCAACGGCAATGATTGCGGGAAGTATCGTATTGCCTATGACGGCAAGTGCAGACGATACCACAGGCGGAAACTATGCAGTAACGCTTGACGGTAATACTGCAACAATTCATTCATCGAGTAATGCATATGCGATTATTGCATCTTACGATTCTGATAATGGTACATTGCAAAAACTTGATTGTCAGCAGGTGTCTGACGGAAGTAAAATAAACGTACCTTCAGGTGCAAGAATAATGCTTTGGGACAGTTTGCAAAATATGCGTCCGTTGCTTATCGAGCCTGTAAATGTTCCGAGAAAAATGTGGAAGTTTGACTTTGGCGACAGCGATAATGTGGCTACAGGATATTATTCGGTAACAAAAGATACCGCATATTCAACAAACACCACAAAGACATCTGACGGTAAAAAGTTTGGTTTGTTAGGAACTGATGAAAAGGCATATGAAGTAGGAACTCATATCGATGGTATAGATACTCAAGAAGGACAGGTTGTTGTTGTAAATTCGGGTAAAAAGAATACGGTTACATCTGCAACAGACGATTTCTTGGGTGCTGTTGGCGGTGCTCCGATAAAAGGCGAGCCTGCAATAGAAGGTGATTATCCTATTCGTTTCAGTATGGATGCGGAAAATGACCATTATTATAAAGTAAAAGTTTATGTTACGGGATTAAATCAGACAAAAGACGCTGTTGCAACTGTATTTTCTGAAAGACGTCATCCTATTATAACAGAAGAAAAAATTGCAGCAGGAGAAACAAAGGAAGTTGAATTTACTGCAACACTTCAAAACGTATACATAAAAGGACGTGACGGAGTAAAAGACTTTACATATAATGATAATATGCTAAACGTAGTAGCAGTTGGTGAAAATGTTGCAATTTCGGCTATAGAAGTGGAAGAAGTTGAAGCGTGCCCGACTGTTTGGATGTACACAGATTCAACTGGCTGTGATTATGCTGCATTACAACCGTTCTTCCCGCTACAAAACTATGGCGGAACAGGTACATTCTTATCGAAATATTTGCCGACAGGAGTTGCTATATCCAATCAAGGTGACGGAGGTATAAATGCAACTGATTCTGCACACTGGAATATGGCAAATGCAAACATCGGTAAGGGCGATTTTGTATATGTTCAATACGGACATAACCATAAGGACGACGGACCTTTGGGATATTTAAAAGCAATACCGAAGTATTATGAAAAGGCTCATTCTGTAGGAGCAACAACGATTTATGTAGGACCTATTGACCGTCATAACACAGACCAATTTGATGCAGAAACAAATACATGGAAATCAACACTTAACGGATTCAGTAAAGCTGCAAAATATTATACAGAAGTGCTTATAACAGGCGGAAAAACAGAAGCAGATAAATTTGTTGCTAAGGCAGTGTCAGACGGATTAGATGCGGGTTATGAGTATGCAGACACGGTTATTGCTAAGGGTATTACTGCAGCCGGAGCAAAGGATGTAGTATTTATTGACCTAAATCAACCTTGGCTTGATTGGATGAAAGCTGCCGGAGCAAAGGTAAAGGAAATACGCGGTTCTGAAGTTTATGAGAAAAATGCAGTTGACTACTATTTCCGTGGAGTACGAGGCGGCGGAATTGACGGTACTCACCCTAATGACGCTGGTGCCGATAACGGTGCATACTTATTTATGCAAGAAGCACTAAAACTTCAAACTAACAAGGCTCAGTCGGCGATTACAGAAGTAGAAGCAAATTCAATAAAACCTCTTGTAACAGGTATGAGAAGTACCGCAACACCGTATGAAGTTTCTGAAACTGTTGTAAAAGCAGGTGCTGCACCTAACAAGGCATATCCTGATGTATATGTTTCGTTGCTACCTACAAAATATCCTACTACTATAAAAAATGTAGTATTTGCAGAAGACGGAACAATACAATCTGTTGATGTTTTGAAACATTCGGTATCTGAAAAGGATATGAGTGCATACGGTATTGTAGTTATTACCATTAAAAATTCCGACGGAACAGAAAAGGGTAAAATCTATGCAAATGCACAGGTTGACAACACTGTAAACGGAACACAAACAATTACGGAATTCAGAACTTCAACAGACGGTCTTGTTCTTGGTGAAGGTGATACATACACTGCAGTAGTTTACAGAGCAAAAGATGCGGGTGGAGATGAAGGATTGATAGTTGATACAGATAATCCGGATACATATTCAGCCGTATATGAACCTATGACAATAAAGAGTTCGATTATATCGGAAAACTTTAATTACGAAGGTAAAACTTATAGCGGTGATGAAGATTTGGCAGGAAACGGTAATTGGGCTTTGGCAGGAAGTGCTGTAAATACCGGAAAACTTGGTGCAGAAAGTGCAGATGATGTAATAAACAGAAGATATGCCGAGTTTGCATCGACAGGTAAGAAAGCTGATAACAGTTCAGATGGTTCATTCTATGCTTCAAAGAAATTTGATGTGGCAGACGATTCATCGGAAACAGTAATAGGCACAAGCGGAAAATACCTTATAGAAATGGATTTGTCATACGTTTCGGGCGGAGATCTTAATTTCGGCTTGACAGACGGTATAGATAATAGAAATCCGGGTGGAAAACAGTCAATTACACTATTTAATGTGGCAAGTAACGGCTCAATTAAGGCTGGTGGTAAAGAAGTAGGCTCAATAAATAAGGGTAAATGGTCAACTGTAAGATATATTCTTGATATGGATAACGGAACAGGCACTATTCAAATAGACGGTTTCGACCCTGTTACATATGAATTTAGTAATTACAGTACATTTGGTACAGTTTCACCTACACAACTTACTTATTTCTTGCTATCGGCAAGTAAAGCGGCAGTTGATGTTAAAATATCTGATTTGAAGGTAGGAACTCTTGAACAAGAAGCTCTTCCTAAAAAGACAATTACAGTAGAATCAAGCGACAATACAATGGGAAGTGCATATATAGGAGAAGCAGGAACTACTGAAAAAACAGTAGATATGAACGATATGGTGACTTTGACTGCGACTGCAAATGAAGGCTATGAACTTTTGGCTTGGCGTAAGGACGGCAGTAATGAAAACTTTGCATTCACAAGTGAAATTACTGTAAGAGCACATGACACTGCGAAGTTTACGGCGGTGTTTACAGTATCTGAACCGGATAAATACAATTATTTGTATCATGAAACATTCAAAACATTAACAACATCAACGTTGGCAGCAAACGGATGGGTTAGTGCAAATCAACAAAGTGCAATGACGGTTGAGTATGATGAAAATTCAAGTCTTGGCAATTATTTGAGATTTGGAGCAAATACTAATTCAAGAGGCGGAGAAAAATCATTCGGAGAAACATATACATCTGATAATGGACTTGTATATGCAATGAATATTAAGTTTACAAAAGCAAATATTGATCCTAATGAATTTGCCGTTCATTCGGGAAATATGACTTATAATGATGGAAATAAAAATTATGGTTGTACAGGCGGATATGTTTTGTATTTGAAGCAAACAAAGGACGGTGCAATCACAGCAAACGGACAAACGACTACAATTCCGAATAATGAATGGGTATCGGTAGTTGCAGTTTGTGATTTTACAACACACAAAGTAAATGTAGTAGCAAAATCACTTGACTCAAGTAAAACTTATTTTGACGGTGAAGTTGATATGGCTGATACAAGTGCAACAGGATTATCGGGACTATATTGTAAGTATGGTAAATCATCAGGCGGTTCTGTATCAATGGATAATATAGAAATATTCAGTGCAGACCAATATACAGAATAAACTTTGCAAGTGAATTGCAAACGGAATACTAAACAATCCAAAAAAGACCGCGAAAAGCGGTCTTTTTTGGTAAAAATAATCTACAAAAATAAAAAATGTACAACTTGAATTTTGCATTTTATATAAAAAATGATGTGCTTTTTTGTGCAATATTTTTGTTCAAAGTTTCTTAATAATATTGCACATACAAAAAAAATATGATACAATATATACCATATAGATGGGTTAGGATTGTGCAGATTTACTCAAATCGACATCCTGTACCTGTTAAATTAAACAAGACTTGGAAACAAGTTAAGGAAAGAAAGGGAGAGAAGAAATGAAAAGTAAAAAACTAATTTCATTACTTTGCGCCGCTGCTATGTCAGCATCTGCTTTCGCAGGCTTGACAGTAACAGCAAGCGCGGCAACACCTGTTTACACCTTTGATGGAAGTGAAATCACAGGCTTTTCAGGTAATGGAACTCTTGCACAAGTGAGTGATGACAAGGGTGAATATTTCTCAATTAAAGCTAATGGCAGCAGTACATATTCTGCAACATTGACTTTGCCTGCAGATGCACAATTAACAAGTGCTGACGGTTACACAATCGAATACGATGCAAGACTTCATAAGTCAAATGGTATGGGTAGATACGGAAGATATACTCAAGTTGCATTCATCGATTCGTCAAATGCAGCTAAAGACTCCAGAGACTATGGCCCATACGGTGCATTGTTCTCAGGCGGTAATTCAAGTACTGAAACAGGTCAAGGTTATACAACAGGTGTGGCATCTTCATTGTCTGCAAGATACCAACTTGACGGTACAATCGTAAATGACCCTGGTACAGAAACATTGGCTGCTGATAATACATCAGTAACAGGCATTGCTGATGATATGTGGGTTAGAGTACAGACATACGTTAAAGGTGATGTAGCTAAAGTAACAGTAATAGATGTAAATAATAATAAAATAGTTGATGGTGTTGATTATATCAACAGTGCAACAAAACTTGATACTATTTATGTAACAGCCGGTCGTGGTGATGACAGTGTTACAGGACCTGGTGAAGTATGCCTTGATAACATCAAAATTTATTCGGGTGAGGCAGAAACACTTACAACAGATGGTTTGAGAGGCGTTGTAGCAGCAGCCACACCAATTCCTGAACCTGAAACAGTATCCGGTTCAGCGCAAACTCTTGCAGCCCCGGCATCAGTAACAGATGCTTATACAGCTGACTTTAACAATGCTACTGTAGGAACTGTTGCATCAATCGAAACAGAAGATCAAGATGCAAAAACAGTTGTTGATGGTATGAAAGTTAAAGTTGGTTCAAGAAGTATAGGTGCTGATACAAAGACATATGCCGCAATCGCAAAGGTTGCTACAGGCGATAATGCACTAAAACTTGCTGCAAACCAATTCTCAACAAATGGTAGAGGACCGGTTGTAACTCTTGATGATACAAAAGAAATTTCATCAGGCGAAACTGCAATTATGGGATTTACAACATATCTTTCAGCCGCAAAGGGTACTGATGAAGGTGGTCTTCCGAGATTGTTCTTGATTGACAACACAACAAATATTGATGGTAACGGTTGTGCAAGAGATATACTTGCAGTTATTACAACCGAAGATGCAAGCGGATATACAAACGGTGATACACCAATCGGTATTCAGGTAACAGAAGGTTGGCACACTGTAGTTGTTGCAGTATCAGAAGGTACATACAGAGTATTTATTGACGGTAAATATAAAGATGGTGAAGGTAAACTTAGCCCTGCAGTTAAGGGTACTAAGGTTGGTTCCGGTTCAACATCAGCTCAAGTAACTCATCTTCCAAGCTTCGCAGTTGAAAATACAAAGTCAGACAGTGGTACAGCTTATTCAAAAGCCTTGATTGATAATGTAGTTGCATATAAGATTACAGATACACTTGATGCTAAGTATCTTCCAACTGAAACAGCAGCTCCGACACCTGCTCCGATACCTGCAAAGGTTACAATGAGCGTTGATGAAACTGCAAATACAGTTACATTGACATCAGATAAGGATACAAATGCAGTTCTTGTTCAAGCATCATACAGAACTGATAATACATTGGATTCAGTTAAGAAAGTTGTTAATCTTGAACTAAAAGCTAACGAGGCTAAACTAGTTCCTGCAACAGATTTAGCTACATTCACAACGAATGATAAGATAATGGTTTGGGATAGTCTAAAGACTATGACACCGCTTGCTAATGCTTGTACAATAAAGAACGGTGCAGCGCAAGCAACAGCTAAGCCGGCTCCGACAGCTGAACCGACAGAAGCTCCGACAGAAGCTCCGACAGAAGCTCCGGCAGAAACTCCTGCAACAACAGATGCTCCGACAACTGAGCCGACAGAAGCTCCTGCAGAAACAGTTGCTCCGACAGATACACCGGCTCCAACAGCAACAGCTGTTCCTACTTATGCAGTATCAGGTACTGTAGACGCAGGTGTTAAATCTGTAACTCTTACAGATAAAGCAGAAGCTGAAAATACAATTACAGGTACAATCGAAGATACAGCTGTAACATTTACAGGTGTTAAAGCCGGTACATATACAATTTCAGCTGTAGCTAAAGATGATTACAAAGATTTAACAGTAACTCCTCAAGAAATTACAGTTAGCGGCAATCTAGCAGGTGTATTCACAGTAACAACAACTGCTAAAGTTAAGAGTGCAGTAACTACTGCAGTAACAGGCGGTACTGCTACAGTAACAGGCGCAACAGATTTGAAAAGCGTTGCTGAAGGTACAGAACTTACAATAACAGCTGCAACACCTGCTTTGGGTTACCTTGCTGCTGATCCGACAATTACAGTAACAAAGACAGACGATGCCGAAACAACAGTAACTGTAGCAGAAGGCAAGTTCACAATGCCTGCATACCCTGTAACAGTAACAGTTGCATATGCAGCAGACCCAACAGTTGCTATTGCAACTCTTGAAAATACTGCAACTTCAGGATGGGGCAGTAACAAAGCTGCTGCAACAGTAAATACTGAATCGGGATTAGAGCATTTCAATAATGATACTGATACATCATGGGCAGGAACAGCATTTGCGCAGTTTACATTGCCGACATTAGCTGAAGGCGAAGGTATTGCAAAAGCTGAATTGATTTACAATGTAAAACAAGGCGGTGCTAAATCAAGAACATCTAAAATTTTCGCTTTGACAAACGGTGATATTGACTTGACAACAATGACAGGTGCTGCTGCTGACAGATTTGCTGATGCAAGAACTCTTATTACTTCATTTAATGCAGAAGCAGGCGAAAATGCTTTGACAACTGATGTTACTGCTGCTGTACAAGGTAAGAGCGGTAAAATTACTCTAATGTTTACAGACAATGCAGCCGGTGCGGATTTGTATGGTAAAGCATCAGGTGAGAAAGCTCCTGTTTTGAAGATTACAAAAGGTAAAGTAGTTACATTTAATGTGGCAGCTGCTGCAAATGCAGATACAAAAGTTGCAGGTGCAAAGATTGTAGTTAAGAATGGTGACACAACTGTTGCAACTATAACAACTAACGATCAAGGTACAGCAACAACAGCTTTATCAGCAGGTGCTTATACATATACTGTTGAAAGCAATGATTACGCAATTAAAAAAGACGGTGCACTTACAGTTGCAGATTCAGTTGTAACAGAAAACGTTACTTTGGCAGCTAATGTTCCAACAACAGTTGAAATTGCTAACCCTGCAACAGGTACAACTCTTGCTCAAGGTGAAGATGCTACTTATACAGCTACTGTAAAAGATCAAGACGGTAGAGTTATGACAGCAACTGTTGATTGGGCTGTAGTAGACGGTGAAGATGCAACAGTAGAAAATATTACAGTTGCAAACGGTAAAGTTACAGTTGCAGAAGAGGCAACAGTAGGTGACTACAAAGTTAAAGCTACAGTAAACGGAACAACAGTTTCATCAACTGCTGATTTGAAAGTTATTGCTGCTGAAAAACTTAACCTAAGCATTACTTCTCAAGACGATAAACAAGGTACAGTTGCATATACTGTAAACGGTGTTACAAGTACAGATACTCAGTTGAATAAGGGTAAGAAGATTGTTGCAACAGCTACTCCTGCAGCTCTTTATGAATTTGTAGGTTGGGTAACATCAACAGAAAATTTAATAACAGGAACATATGTAAGCACAGATGCTCAATATTCATTTGATTTAACTGCTAATACAACACTTATTGCTGTGTTTAAGTATACAGGCATCTATTATCAGAATGATTATAACAATGCAACAGAAAGTGATTGGGTATCAGGCAATACAGATAGATATACTGTATCTATTGCCGGTGATGACGATAAGTATACAGATGTAAGTGCGATTTCAGGTGGTAGTAATGGTACAACTATCAGTAGTAATGCTGTTCAAGTTGACGCAGATAAAGATTATGTTTTAGAATTTGACTTGGCTTTAACAGGTGGAAACAATCAGACTTCAGCATTTGCTGTAAAATCAAAAACATCAAAAAAGTATCCACTTGTATTGCAATTAAAAACTGCTAATACTACAACATGGACAGTAAACGGAACAACTGAAGTTACACTTGAAAAGGGTGTATTCTATCACTACACAATAGAAAAGGTTGAAACAGGTGTAAAGGTTACAATAGCACCAACAGCCGGTGGTGATGCAGTTGTTGACGGTGTAACATATGCAAATGATACAGCTACGACAGGCGAATTTGCCGGCACAGTAAGCAATGCAGGTCTTGCAGGTATGCAATTTAATACAAAGAGATATTATGCAGGAATGCAGATTGATAATGTATTGGTAAAAGCACCTGCAGCAACATCTGCAACTAAATAATTTATAAAGTAATAAAAGAACGGTCGTATGACCGTTCTTTTTGCTTGACAAATTTAGCGTTGTGTGATAATATAATAAAAGAAATGGTAAACAAACCATGCTGCATGTTAATAATTTAGTAGAAAGAAATATTTTCTACGAAATAGTTACCTATTTGTGAGATAGGTAACTATTTTTTTATTATCACTATACAAAGCAGTAAAACCAAAGTTAAATAAACAATAGCTTCACTCATATGCACACCCCCCTTTAAGGTGGTGTCAGCATGGTTTGCAACCATTTCAGAATGTTATTATATCATAGGGGAAAGAATTTGTCGATAAATGTAAATGATATGATAATTTCTTATAATAAAAATATGGAATTTTGCGTTTAAATAACAAATATTTCAAAAATATTTCGTATTTTGCGTTTAATGTGTAATCTATATGTAATAAAATTACGAAAATTACTTGCATTTATATACAATATATAGTATAATAGTTTAGATAGCAAAAAAGTAATTTCGGAGGGGTTTTATGTACTGCAAAAATTGTGGCAGACAACTGAAAGAGGGAACACGTTTTTGTGACAGATGTGGTCAATCAGTAAGAAAAAACAACCAGAACAGCCAAACTACAAAACGCAAAGAAATCGAGGAACTGAAGGCTGAACGTCTTAATCGTAAACGTCGTTTACAGGAAAAAGAGGCAAAACAAGCCCGTAATAAAAAACGCAGAAAAAGTAAGGGAAGTGTTATGATTTTCATAATCGTAGCACTGCTTATCGCAATAGTAAGCGCGATTATCGGCTATAATATGATGGCTCCGAGCGATAACGGATTAGGCACTGCTCCTACTTCAACAAATTCGCCTGCAAGTGCAACGAATACGCCGACAGATACAGCAAACAACGTATCATCAACATCATCGCCGTCAAATTCAGCAAGCAAAAACGGTTATTCGAAAATGACAATAAGCGGTGTGACGTGCGTTTATCCGTCTACTTTTAATTCAAATCCGACAACAGGCAATCAAAAACTTAACTTAACTGACGCACTTGGCGGTGCAACTATGACTGTTTCGCAAGAGGGAAAGAGCGGTGCTCCGTCTGACCTTATGCGTGACTATGCACGTCAAACGGGCGGCGAAGTTTCATATTCTCGTGCCGGTGACGATTGGTATGCAGTCACTGTGACAACAGATGATACTGTTTACCACAGAAAATGCGTATTGAAAAACGGAATTGCGGTATATTATGATTTCTCATATTCTTCAATGACATCAACAGCTCAAAAATATACTGAATATATTGACTATATGGACAGCAATTTCAAATAATTTAAGAAAGATATTTGATTGCAAAACATATTGACGCAATCAAAATTAAGCAAATCAATATTTTCAATATTTTAGATTTCGAGCGGACAGCCTTTGTGGGTTGTCCGTTTTTTTGTATTCGTTCGATGTAGCGACTGACTATTGTTTCCGCATCTGCTATTGCTCTGCTTTCAAGTTTTGGATTATAGTCTTTGAGAATTATTATTGCTTGGCTCACATACGGTGATGAAAAATTATTTAAAATAACTACTTTCTTTGTCAATTCTTTCATTACTAATCTCCAATCATTTCAATTTGTTTTATTTCCATTATCTCCGACTATGAAAAAGTATATACCTACTTTATTTTTGTAACATTAATCAAAAATAAATGTAATAATATGTAAATATC
>OLXW01001722.1_pt1 | contig 10490 bp, 9 predicted proteins | sample 1673551 | NCBI WGS metagenome assembly OLXW01 (sample SAMEA103958114, study PRJEB25191) | human gut metagenome | reverse complement strand
ATTGAAAAACTTTGCGAGGGGAGGGCGCTCGCAGTTGCGAAGGCCGCTCTCCCCTCGCACACCCCACCGGGTTATGCCTGTGTGGGGCTTTTTATTGGAAAAATATCAGTTTTTGAATTGTAGATGGCTGAGATTAAAGCAAGTATTAAACAAGTCCACGAAATAACGGGTCGTGAATGACCTGTAAAAGAGTAAGTACTGAACGGACCAACAAAAATAGCCGAGTTTGGGTGGCTTGGAAGTAAATAAGCATGATAAAGGTCAGTGAAGTGCCGGAAATTGAATGACTTCTATAAGGCTTAGTATAATGAAAGTCTATTATGTGTGGAAAATCAGATGGTTCCCGAAGTACTTATAGGAATCTGAGTCAATAGCCAGATGATTAGTGAAGCATTTACAGGAATCTGAGTTAATAGCTTGATGATTTTCATAGTATTTTATTAATAGGAGTCACTTTCTTATATGCTTTTTTCTGGAATTTGGGATGATTTCACTATGATTTCCACAGTCCAGTGGGTGGACAGAGATACTTCTACTCACACCCACGTACCGATGATACATAGTGCAATACCACTTAGTATTACTCCCATTTCACCCACGTGTCTGTGAAAATAACTACACAAATTCTTCAAATCATGTTACAATAAAATACTGACAAAAAATAGTCAGACTTAGTCTGACATGATAAGGCACGTGAATTTAAAGATGGGGGAGTAAATACATGTATCGAATATTACTGGTGGATGACGAGATCCTCGTCCGTGATGCCATTAAAGAGAACATTGACTGGGGTGCAATCGACTGTGAACTCGTAGGCGACTGCGAAAATGGAAAACAGGCAGCTGAATTTGTAAAAGAACACCCGGTCGATATCGTACTGACCGATATTCTTATGCCATATATGGATGGTATGGAACTCAGCCATTTTCTGCATGATAATTATCCGGAAATTGTAATTGTGATTTTTAGCGGATTCGGAGAATTTGAATATGCAAAAAAGGCAATTCAGTATGGAGTAAGTGAATATCTATTGAAACCGGTGACAGCGATGGAACTTACCGGGGTAATTGAAAAAATGAAGAAAAAAGTGGAACAGCAGCGTCTTGAAAAAAGTAAAATGGATGCACTGGCCCAAAACTCGGAAGAGTATCGTAAAAATAAGCAGATAATCCGGTCAAAAAATATAGAAGCACTTGTAAACTGCACGACAGATGTGAATGCAAGTATTGAACGTCTTGCAGAAATGGGGATTGACATCTCCGCAGCAAGCTACCGCGTGGCAATCTTTGATATTGACCTCTATTCCGGCATGTACCAGCTGGATACAGAAAAACGTCAGGAAAGCGCACTGATGGCATTTGTTCTTTTCAACATCAGCGATGAGATCGTCACCAGAGAAGAAGCCGGTATTGCCTATCAGGAAGGCAATAACCGAGTCGGAATCCTTTTTCAGGAAAAATGGAGCCGTAATTTTACATCCAGAACAAAAGAAATCTGTCATGAGATTCAGGAAAAAACAAAAGAGGTTATGGGATTTGACGTATCCATGGGTATCGGTAAATGGGTAAAAAAACCAGAAGAACTGATCCAGTCACACGATATGGCTGCACAGACCCTTCAGTATCGTTATCTCCTTGGTGGAAACCTTCTTATTGATATGGAAGAACAGCACCCCGTTCAGGAAATCGCGATCGAAGATGATCTGGCAGAACTCAAAGAAGCAATGAAGACCGGACAGAACGAGCTGGTTTACCAGACCCTCATAAAGATTGAAAATTCCATTCGTCAGGCACTTATGGAAAAAAGCCGTGCCTGCATGTATCTGCAGCAGGTCATCCGTACAATGGACAATGCATGCGAAGATGTATCTGCTGATATGGACAGGATCAGAGAAGACAGAGATGAACTGCTCCGCCAGGTAACAGATCAGAAATTTTTTGAAGATGCCTGTAAAGTTGTACAGAAACATACGGACAGGATTTTTGAGATCCTTTCTGAACTGAATACATCCAGTAGCGAGCGGCAGGCCCGACTTGCGATTGACTACATACAGAAAAATTATATGGATCCGGATCTGAGTCTGAACAGTATCTGTTCTTATCTGAATATCAGCACCAGCTATTTCAGTACGATTTTTAAAGACGAGACAGGTGAGACATTTACCGAAGTCCTGATTCGGACCAGAATGGAAAAAGCAAAAGAACTGCTGGAAAATACAACCTTAAAGAATTATGAGATTGCAGAAAAAGTCGGATTTTCTGATCCACATTATTTCGGAATCTCATTTAAAAAAATGACCGGGTGTACACCTACGGAATATGCTAGGGAGAAGCGCAGATGAAAAAGAAAAATCTGTCGGCGAGATTTATTGGAAAATTCAGCAGTATACAGAGCGTTATTTTTGCAACCGTTGCAGTCCTGATTCTGAGTGCGGTTGTGATCGTTACCGGTGTTTCCATGAAATTTACCAATACATCTATTTTTGAAAATTCATCGGAATATACGCATACGATCATCCAGCAGATGAATCAGAATATCGATTCTTATATCGATTATATGGAAAATATTGCTTATCTGATATCCAGCAATGAAGATGTGCAGGATTACCTTTTTGATGAGAAAATCGATAACGAGGGAAGATACCGTATTTTAAATCAGCTCCAGACAATCCTGGACAGCCGGAGTGATATTCGAAATGTTGGTATCATCAGTAAGAACGGACGGATGCTGATCAATGACGGAAGTAAATCGGTGAATCAGGATCTGGATCTCAATACGCAGGAATGGTATGCTACTGCACTCGAAAAGCCTAATGGTCCGATCCTGACTTCTTCCCATGTACAGCACATCATTAGTGGAGAACGCCCATGGGTGATCACTCTGAGTCGTGGCATTCGTGATCGAAGCGGAAGTGGTGAAAAAGAAGGCGTCTTTTTTATTGACCTGAATTACAGCGCGATCAGTGAACTCTGCGATCAGAGTACGGTTGGAACAAAAGGCTATGCATTTATTCTGGATGCAAAGGGCAATATTGTTTATCATCCACAGCAGCAACAGCTCTACAATGAACTGCAGACCGAAAATATCAGTCTGATCATGGATACGGATGAAGATACCGTACTGACCGGTACCGGAAACGATGGAAAACTGTATTCCATCTCACGTTCAGGAAAGACGGGATGGACTGTCGTAGACTGCACCAGTGTAAGAGAACTTTTGAGAAAAAGTCGTCAGGCACAGAGTGTCTATGTACTGACGGCAATCATACTGGTCATTGTGGCACTTCTTTTTTCAAGATTCATGGCAAGGAGTATTACTCTTCCGATACAGAAACTCCGTGATTCCATGAAAAAAGTACAGGAAGGTGATTTCAGTGTTTCTGATGTTGTGGTAGATTCAAAAAATGAAATCGGCAGTCTGACAAAGTCCTTTGACGTGATGACACACCGGATCCATGAACTGATGGAGCAGAATGTCCACGAACAGGAAGAAAAACGTAAGAGCGAGCTGAAGGCATTGCAATCCCAGATCAATCCGCATTTCCTTTATAATACGCTGGATTCGATCATCTGGATGGCAGAAGGAAAGAAAAATGAAGAAGTTGTTCTTATGACGGCATCTCTTGCAAGACTTCTCCGCCAGAGTATCAGCAATGAGGATGAAGTTGTTCCGATCGCGAACGAAGTAGAGTATGCGCGCGGCTATCTGACGATACAGAAAATGCGTTACAAAGATAAACTGGAATTTCAGATTGAGGTAGATTCTTCTATATTATATATCCCTCTGATCAAGCTTGTACTTCAGCCAATCATAGAGAATGCAATCTACCATGGACTTAAATATAAAGAAAGTAAGGGCCTTCTTATTGTAAAAGGATTTATGAAGGATGGAAATGCAGTCCTTCAGGTGATTGACGATGGAGTTGGAATGGATGAAGAAACTCTTGCTCATATTTATGATAAACATAAAGTGAATTATCATTCCAACGGAGTAGGTGTCTATAATGTGCAGAAACGTTTAAAACTCTATTATGGAGAAGATTACGGAATTACGTATACCAGTGAATTGGGTAAAGGAACAACTGCAACGATCACAATTCCAGGCAGACAGGAGGGACAGATATGAAAAAGAAAAAATGGCTGAGTATCTTTCTGGTAGTCTGTCTGATCGGCGGAATCGGAGGTGGCATCTGGTATCGCCAGAAAAGAATTGATGAGCGCAGGCTTTCGCTTGTGTATATTCCAAAGGTCGTAGACAAGACAAATGATTTCTGGAAAGCACTGATCCTGGGAACCAGAATGGCAGCACAGGAGTACAATGCAGCAATCGAGATCAAGGCACCGACAGAAGAAAATGATGTGGAACGACAGAATGAACTACTGAAAGAGGCGATTGAAGAGGGACCGGATGCGATTCTGATCTCTCCATCCAGTTTTACAGAATCCAACAAAATATTGGATGAAGCAAAGGAAAAAGGAATTAGGATCAGTTTTATTGATTCCTATACGGAAGAAGCGGTGCAGGATCTGACGGTTGCAACGGACAATCTGGAAGCAGGAGAGAAACTCGGTAAATTTGCGGCATCACTTCTCGGACCGGATGATCAGATTGCGATCGTGGCCCATGTGAAGGGTGTATCCACCGCAGTGGAGAGAGAAGAGGGATTTCGCAAAGGACTCGGAGATCTGGCAGATAATATTGTTGAGGTCGTATATTGTGATTCGCAGTATGAGAAATCACGTAAACTGACAAATGAACTTATGCAAAAATATCCGAATCTTAAGATGATCGCAGGAATGAACGAATATTCATCAGTAGGTGCTGCAAGGGCAGTTAAGGCAGCTGGAGCGAAAGACCGGATTCAGGTAGTTGGTGTCGACAGTTCACAGGAAGCTGTTCAGCTGATGGAAAATGGTGTATTTAAAGCGCTTGTTGTTCAGAAAGCATTTAAGATGGGATATATGGGTGTGAAGGAAACCGTCCTTATGCTTCGCGGCAAGAGCTACGAAAAAAATGTAAATTCCGGCTGTGAACTGGTGACTCCCGAAAATATGTACAACAGTGAGATCGAGAAATTGCTGTTTCCGTTCAATACGCTCAAACTTTCCTGATGATTTTGTGAACAGAAAGGTCAAAAAAAGAATATAATAGTGAAAAAACTCTAAAAAAGGTTAAATATTTATGTACGAACCGTAAATATTTAACCTTTTTTTGGAAGATATTCCATTACATTTGTGCGGGTTTAACGGTATTATATAGAAAACGCAAGAGTTGTGTGTAAAACTTTTAAGGAGGGTGAAACATTGGAAAAGCTGAAACAAAATCCAATAGTCAAAAAGCTCGGACTGAACAGAATCTTACTTGTATGTATTCTGATAGTGATGTTCGCAGTTTTTAAGGTAGTGCTGGGAAATAAATTCCCTGTTGGAGACAGCATTAAGTCCACATTGAACTATGTATACTTCTTGGGCTTCCTGTCACTTGGTGTTACGTTCGTAATCGCAACCGGAGGAATCGATTTCTCCATCGGACCGGTTATGTTCTGTTGTGCACTGGTATCCGGTTACTGCATGACTTCTTATGGAGTTCCTTGTGCAGCTGCCATGGTTCTGTGTGTGCTCATTGGTCTTGCATTTGGTATATTTAATGGATGGCTGGTTTCTTATATGTCAGTTCCGCCATTTATCGTATCCATGGCTTCCATGAACATTGCAAAAGGTATTGCTTCTGTATTTACCAAGACACAGTCAGTCAGCTGGCCGCAGAGTTCTGATCCGGTAAACGGATGGTTCCGTAATATCGCATCTTATAATGGATTCCCGGTTGGTCTTGTGATCTTCCTTGGAATGGCAGTGGTTTGCGGTATTGTTCTTTACAATACAAAGCCAGGACGTTATATCCTTTGTCTTGGATCTAACAGCGAGGCAGTTCGTCTTTCTGGTGTCAATACCAGAAAATGGAGAATGCTTGCATATGTGATCTGTGGATTCCTGGTAGGAATCGGAGCACTGTTCTTTGTAGCTACTTATACAACCGTTCAGCCAGGATATGGCGATCAGTATAACAACGAGGCAATTGCAGGCTGTGTAATGGGTGGTACATCCATGGTTGGTGGACTTGCTTCCATCGGCGGTACTGTAATCGGCGTATTTATCATCTCTCTTCTTCAGCAGGGCATCATGGCATTTGGCCTTGGTAAAGGACAGCAGATGATCATCACAGGTATCATCGTTATCGTTGCAGTTTATATCGACGTTTCTGCAAGACGCAGAAAGAACTGATCTTAGAGGGAGGATGCGACAATGGGTGAAGTTATTTTAACTATGAAGGACATTGATAAGTCCTTTCCTGGAGTTCATGCTCTGGATCACGTTAATTTCGAAGTAAAACGCGGCGAAGTACATGCACTTATGGGAGAAAACGGTGCCGGTAAATCAACACTGATGAAGGTTCTTACCGGTATTTATCAGAAGGATTCAGGTTCCATCGTTTACAAAGGACAGGAAACAGAATTCCACAATACACGTGAGGCACAGGATGCCGGCGTTGTAATCGTACATCAGGAGCTGAACATGGTAGGTGATCTTACCGTTGCTCAGAACATCTTCATCGGACGTGAGCCGAAAAAAGGTTTCCGCATTGATGACAAAAAGATGATCGAGGATTCAAAGAAGCTTTTCCAGGATCTGAACATTGAGATCAATCCGAAGGAAAAGATGAAAAACCTGACAGTCGGAAAACAGCAGATGTGTGAGATCGCAAAAGCAATCTCTCATAAAGCTGAGGTCATCATCTTCGATGAGCCTTCCGCAGCACTTACCGAGAAAGAGATCGCGGATCTGTTCGAGATCATCCGTGACCTTCGTAAGAAAAATCTTGGTATCGTGTATATCTCACACCGTATGGATGAGATCAAAACCATCACAGACCGTGTAACAGTCATGCGAGATGGTGGTTACGTAGGAACTCTCATCACAAAAGACAGTACAAAAGAAGATATCATCAACATGATGGTTGGTCGTGTTATTTATGAGGATCCGAAGCAGGAGAGTGCAGTTCCGGCAGATGCACCGGTAGTTCTTAAGGTTGAACATCTGAACGCAGGAAAGATGGTTCAAGATGTAAGCTTTGAACTGAAGAAAGGTGAGATCCTTGGTTTCTCAGGACTGATGGGTGCAGGACGTACCGAGACAGCCAGAGCACTGTTCGGAGCAGACCCGAAACAGAGTGGTAAGATCTCTGTTATGGGTAAAGATGGACAGCTTCACGAAGTTACCATCAACAGCCCGCAGGATGCTGTTAAATACGGTATCGGTTATCTGTCAGAGGACAGAAGAAGATACGGCTGTGTTGTACAGAAATCTGTAACAGAGAATACAACACTGGCAACAATGGAAGAGTTTACCAATGGTATCTTTATCAACAAAGCAAAAGAGAAAAAAGTTGCTGAGAAATATGTAAACGAACTTGCAACTAAGACACCTACTACAGACCAGCTGGTAGTTAACCTTTCCGGTGGTAACCAGCAGAAGGTAGTTATCGCAAAATGGCTGACACGAGACAGTGACATCCTTATTTTCGATGAGCCTACCAGAGGTATCGATGTTGGTGCTAAGAACGAAATCTACAAATTAATGAACAGACTGGCAGCAGAAGGAAAATCCATTATCATGATTTCTTCTGAGATGACGGAAGTTCTCCGAATGAGTGACCGTATCATCATCATGTGTGAGGGTAAAGTTACCGGATGTATTGATATCTCCGAGGCAACCCAGGAAAACATCATGGACAAGGCCACACGGAATATCGATTAAGGAGGAAAGTCATGACTAAGAAGAAAAAAAGTATTTTAAGTGATCAGAGATTTATTGTTTTGCTCGTTATCATTGTCCTGTGTGCAATATTCTCAGGCTTGAGTAAAGAATTCAGACAGTACACCACGATCCTGAGTATGCTGGATTTCTCATATTACGATCTTCTTATGGCGATCGGAGTTACATTCCCGCTTATCACTGGTGGTGTTGACCTGTCAATCGGAACTGGTATGGTAGCATACGCACTGATCGCCGGAACATTGATCAGAAACAACAATTGCCCGGTAGCTCTGGCAATGCTGATCTGTGTTGTTCTTGGTATCGCAGTCGGTGCACTGAACGGTGTACTGATCGGTGTTATGAACCTGCCGCCATTTTTGGCAACACTTTGTACCTGTATGATCACCCGTGGTGCCGGATCTCTCTGCAGTGCGACACCTTGGCCGGGACTTACACAGGATGGTGGATGGTTCCACACAATCTTTAAAGTAACTGTTGGTACAGGAAGAAGTGCTTCCCGTTATCCGCTTGGATTCCTGTGGATGGTCATTCTGGTTCTTCTTATGGAGTACATCCTGAACCACACCAAATTCGGTCGTTATACAATTGCAATCGGTTCCAACAAAGAGGCAGCAGCCCTTTCCGGAATCAATACAAAGTTCTATCACGTAATGGTATACGTTGTCTGCGGTCTGTTTACAGGTCTTGCAGCGATCGCATACGCAGCAGTAACACCTACTGTACAGCCTGGTACTGGTGCCGGACTTGAGATGGATGCTATCGGTGGTGTATTCGTTGGTGGTGTAGCAGCTACCGGTGGATATGGTTCCGTGATCGGTACATTCGTTGGTATCTTCGTCATCATGCTTCTGAAAACAGGTCTTCCATATATCGGCCTGCAGGCAAACTGGCAGCAGATCATCACTGGTATCGTTCTGATCGTAGCCGTTCTGATCGATATCCTGAAAGAGAAAAAAGCAGCTCACTGATAAGCAGTGAGATATAATGTGAAAAAGGGTGCTGTTCACAGAGAAATGTGACAGTACCCATTATCAAAGATGTGAAACGCCAAGGGGTAGCAATGGCGTATGAACATAAAAAAACTATATAATATATTTAAGGAGGAAATATTATATGAAAGCAAAAAAGGTTATGGCATTAATGCTCTGTGCAGCAATGGTAACAAGCATGAGTGCAACTGCAGCTTTTGCAGCTGAGGAGAAAGAAGATGCAGCAACAGAGAAATCTGCAGATTCCACAGCAGCTGAGGATCCTACTGCACAGTTCGACGGACTGAAAGCAAACGAAGCTTATGTGTTCCCGATGATGGTTAAATCTTTCCAGTCCACATACTGGGATGCAGCTCAGGAAGGTATGAAGATGGCTGCTGAAGAACTTGGTGTTACTTATACAGCACAGGGACCGAACAGTGAGTCCGATATCGCTGACCAGGTTAACATGGTTAACACAGCAATCGCTTCCAACCCGGCTGGATTAGGTCTGGCAGCTTGTGATACATCTTCTGTACTTGGCGCTCTTAAGGATTGCGCTGACAAAGGAATCCCGGTTGTAACATTTGATACAGGTATCGCAGATGCTCCGGAAGGATCTATCGCTTGCGAAGTTTGTACAGACAACGCACAGGCTGGTTCTGTAGCAGCAGAAAATATGTATAATGCAATCAAAGATGTTGTAGCTAACGCTGATGGACAGGTTGTTATCGGTGAAGTTAACCAGGATGCTACAGCTCAGAACATTCAGCAGCGTGGTGGCGGATTCATCGACAAAATGATCGAACTGCTTCAGGCTGATGGCAAAACAGTAGCAGTTGCAGGTAACGAATTCTATGTAAACGCAGCTAAAGGTGCTGATGCAACAGAAGCTGACGCAGACGTTGTTATCCAGGTTGCTGTTCCGGCACAGACAACTGTAGAGCTTTGCTCCACAGAGGCTCAGGCTATCCTTTCCCAGGAAAACTGTATCGCAATCTTCGGTTCCAACCAGGTTGCAGCAGAGGGTGTTCTTGCAGCTAACGCTAACCTGAACGTTCTTGGTTCTGACGCAGCTAACGGTGATGTTATCGGTGTTGGTTTCGACGCTGGTTCTATCATTAAAGCAGCTGTAACAGATGGCACATTCCTTGGTGCAGTTACACAGTCTCCTCTGATGATGGGATATTATGCAATCTACGCTCTGACAGCAGCTGCTAACGGAGCTGAGCTTGAGGATGTTCCTACAGCTGGTTACTGGTATGATTCTACAAACATCGACGATGAAAACATCGCTCCAAACCTTTACGACTAATTAAAAAGTAAAGAGACGACACAACGTCCAATGTTTGCAGGTTTATAAACTGTGAATGAAACAGACCCCTGGGGCATTGCCCCGGGGGTTTTCTGGGTGAAAGAGGAATTATTGCAGCACGGAAATATTGTCACTATCTTCCGGATACTTTATGTAAGAGGTTTTTGTGAATATAGTGGACAGAACATTCTGTTTGCAAATAAGGACACTTTTTTAGACAAACAAGGTTCTTATTTATTGATGGATATTATAGTACTATGATATCATCAATTAGAAAAGCCGCTGTATGAGGAATATCAGGATTGGTACGTTATTGTGTTACTGTTCACTGGTAACGTTCCGCGAGGCGTTTTTTGTGAACAAAGTTCACAG
>OLXW01001715.1_pt1 | contig 10515 bp, 10 predicted proteins | sample 1673551 | NCBI WGS metagenome assembly OLXW01 (sample SAMEA103958114, study PRJEB25191) | human gut metagenome | reverse complement strand
GAAAACAGTTCTCTTAAAAAAAACTGTGCTTTAAAAAGGCTGATTCTAAGATTGCGCATATACAACATCTTGAGCACGGCTATTACTGCTCCTGCCACAAATGCTGCCAGCACACAGTCTGTCAATGTTTTTAAATTTGTAAATCCACCGATAACGGAAAAAAGTTTGATATCTCCGGCGCCCAACACACCTATGAGATAAAAAAGATATAACATGATAACCGGAATAGAAATATTCAAAAGAACTTGAATGATTCGCGGCATTCCACCCAAAACTATACCGAATGCCATCGATAAAAATAAACCCATGATAATCAGCCGGTTACTAATCCTCATGCTGGTAATATCCTGAACGACTGCCACAATTAGGATTGCATACAGTGTCAGAACCGATGCCCCCTGCATCGAAATCAATTTGCATCACCCCTTTGTTGTGAATCGAATTATAACAATGCCAATTTTATTTGTCAAGCAGTTTTTTACAAATTTTTTGTATAACTTTTCCATTTTTGCTTATACTTGTAAAAGAGAGACTTCAGAAAGCAGGTGATCCAATGAAATTGTTTAAGACAACCCCTCAGCCCCCTGACGGCTATGCAATACTTCTCGATAATCTGAAACAGACAACCGCAGAACTGCAAAATACCTATGCCAATCTTGAAAATGTCGTTGATCCGGATTTGATCGACTATTACATTTATCAGGCAAAAGCGGTACAGATGCGCTATAAATTTCTTCTGGGATGTGTAAAAAAAATAGAGGGAAACTATTCGCTTCCCTCCTGACCGTTCACATTTTACGGAAATTTTATACAAAAAAGCCCCGGTGACTGTCCACATCCATATAATCCTCGTTTACGGCACCGCGCGCATAAGTCATCCCTGCATATACCTGCTGGGTATTTTTCATAAGGGGTGCACTCTTGTCCTGTTTCGCCACCTCTACAAAAGAAGTATACAATCTATGCATGATATTTTCCGCTTCCTGCACTCCATCCAGCCGATTCTCGTACATCGCCCGTGAAAGCTCATTTTTACAGAACATATACAGCTTATACAGGTTGTGCGAGATCGGATACGAAAAATTGAGACTTCCGATCAGTTCATCCAGAACACTCTGTGCATTCCGGATCGCATCCTTCTGTCCATCATGATCTCCATTGCAGTGTGCCTGCCGAATATCATCCACATAGGCAAAAAAGATATCGTAAATGATGACGATCATCTCACCGGAATTACACTGGCTCAGTCGTCTCGTAAAATCTTTTTTCAGCTCATTTTCCATATGCTACTCCTATTTCTGCAGCAAAGACAGTACCTGCTGTGGAATATCATTTGCCTGTGATAACACCGAAACAGCAGCCTGTTCCAGAATATTCTGCTGTGTATATTCTGTCATTTCAGATGCCATATCGGTATCCATAAGCCCTGAATATGCGGTTGTCATATCTTCCTGTGTCTCTGCAAGACTGGAGCTTGCATACTCGAGACGATTGGTATATGCACCGATTCCGGAGCGGACAGCACTTAATTTTGCAATTGCTGCATCCATCGTGCTGATGGCTTTGTCAGCACCTCCGTTGACCGCCACATTTACCGTATCCAGATACAGACTCTCCGAGGAAACTTCCGGAATATGTACATCCATATTCTGATACTGGTTCGCACCGATCTGAATTGTCATCGCACCAACATCCGTCACATCAAATGTAAGGGTATCCCCATTTTGTACGTCATCACTCAGCAGAAAATCCATGGAAAATCCACCTTTATCCGTGATTTTCACACGATTTCCCTCAACATTTGTAATTACTGTACTTCCAAACCCATCTTTCAGTTCTATCTCTGCATCGGTTCCGCTTGCCACAAGTTTGTAACTTTTGTCATCAGCATTCTGAACAACTCCCTGTGCTTTTGACAGACCTGTTTTTTGTGCCATCTCTTCTGACATACCAATGGTCAGTGTTTCCTTTGATCCCTTGTTATCCGCAGCAATATTATAAACTCCTGCATTATTTGGATCCTTTTCAATCTTACATCCGATCTCATCTGCCACAGACATCAGCTGCTTGTATACATCATCCGCACTCATGCCCTTTTCATACTCTATTCCTACTCCATTGATGGAAACCGTACCTCCGTCAAAATTCGGATCATTGATCAGGCCGGACATATCCAGCTGATACGTTGCCTGTTTTGCCGGAGTCTTCACTTCCACCGTATAATCTCCCGGAAGAACTTCCTCGGAAAAGTCAATTCTTGTTGCGCTCCGTGCAAATTTTGTAGTATCCTTATGTGTTCCACTCACATACACACGTGTATTTGCCGAACCGTCAAGCAACGTCTTCTTGTTGTACTCTGTATCTGTGGAAATCCGGTCAACTTCCTGTGTCAGCTGATCAATCTCATCCTGAATACTCTGACGGTCCGAATAAGAGTTTGTTCCATTTGCCGCCTGAACACTCAGTTCACGGATACGCTGCAGCATATTGCTGACTTCGTTTAATGCCCCGTCTGCAATTCTGAGTACGGACTGTCCGTCATCAGAATTCGCTTCTGCCTGATTCAAACCATCAATCTGTGCTTTCATCTTGCTGGAGATTGCCATTCCCGCCGGATTATCTCCAGCTTTATTGATCTTATATCCGCTGGAAAGACGCCCCATAGAAAGGCTTAGCTTATTTTCTGTCCGAAGCAGCTGCCGATTGGCTACAACAGCAGACATGTTGCGATTAATTTTCATATTAATTCCTTCCCGTATACGCTACGTTTGAGCATCCCTGCCCTCTGATTTGACGCTCCCTGTCATTTCATCTGACATATATATCGTCCGAAAATGTCAATTCTTTAATAAAAAAAAGTATAATTTGCAATTAACGGGAAATCGTATTATAATAGCAACATTAAACGATATTTGCAAAGGAGGATTTATCCCATGGCTAAAGTAACCAAGGATACTATGATCGGAGAACTTCTTCAGATTGATGAGAACGTAGCACCTATGCTTTTAAACATTGGTATGCATTGTCTTGGCTGCCCATCATCCCAGATGGAGACTATTGCTGAGGCAGCTATGGTTCATGGAATCGACCCGGATGATCTGGTAAATGATATCAACGATTTCATCGAGCATGATGCAACCGCATAGATTTCACGTATCAAAAAGGAGTGCTGAATTTCAGCACTCCTTTTTGATTTAAATTTTCTAAAGAGATGCAAACACCTGCAGTGCCTGCGGTCCCGTAATTTTATTTCCATGCTCCGCGAAATATGCTCCGACTGCAGGATTATAGTTTTTCTGCTGTGCATATTCGCAAATAATATTGCAGACTTTATTAAACTCTTCCGGTGTGTGGTCATCTTTGTGGATCACCAGATAAAACCGGTTTTTCTTCTCGTTCTTAAACAGGTCATTTCGTCCATTGTAATAATTTACAAGTACATGTGCGAGACGCTCCACCTGATCTATCGTCGTAAATTCAAACATTTTCGTCAGATCTGCCGGTACTTCCGGTATTTCTTCCGGTGCCTCTGTCTGCTGTGCATTTTCACTCTCCGGAGAGGCTTTTGCTTCACGTATTTTCTGGAAAAGTTCCAAAATATCATCTGCGCCTTTGCGTTCCACATTTCCGGCTGCTCCCATATTTGAAAACAGTTCCTCATCTCCGGCTTCCGTAAACTGGGAAAAACGGGTATCGAGTTCTTCCGGGTATTCAACCTTTGTAATCAGCAAAACCAGGGATTCGGAAGACAATGGAATTGCCTCTACCATAAGTGGATTGTCACTCACATCAAATCCAAACTCATAATTTGCCTGCTGTATCATATCATGGAAAAGTCCTTTTGCTTTCTCAGAACCATATGCCAGTTCCCGCAGATTAATCTGACGATCTGCAAGATCCTGTTTTGTTAATGTGCATCGAATCTGATTTTCATTTACTTTTTCAATTTTCATCTCTATCACATCCTTCTCTGGAAATCGCTTTCCGTAAATGGTACACTTATTATAATCAAATGCCCTCCCGTTGTAAAGTTACCACGGATTAAAAAATTATAAAAAAAATACTTGCATTGCAAAATAAAGTGTGTTATAAGTTTATGCATGAGATGCGTCTCTGACCCAAAGGAGCGTATGAATAACAAAAATTTAATATTGTCTGACCGATACGAGTTGATTCGTCCCCTTGGCCAGGGAGAATGCGGAAGTGTCTTTCTTGTCAGACAGCAATCTTTAGAGCAGTACCGTGCAATGAAGCGATTCCCCAAAAATACTTCGGCACAACCGCTCTTCGCAATATCCGAAGCACAGATTCTAAAGTCTGTTCAGCATCCCGGAATTCCCACAATTTATGATTTTGAAGAAGATGAATCATTCTACTATCTTGTGGAAGAATATATTCAGGGTGACTCTTTAGAAGAATTTTTGCTTCATCAACAGTCAATATCCCAGAACCAGTTTTTATATTTTTGTGAGCAGCTTTGTGACATTTTTGCATATCTGCATACATTACGGCCTTCTCCGATTCTTTATCAGGATCTTAAGCCGGAACATATTATAGTATGTGGAACACAGCTTAAATTGATTGACTTCAGTGTCGCATCTTTTGCTGCCATTTCTGGAAAAGACTTCAACCATTTCGGAAACGTGGATTTTTCTGCTCCGGAACTTATCTCAGGAAAACCGGTAACCCTGAGATCCGATATCTACAGTATCGGAAAAATCATGGAATACATGATGCCATATCTGGATGCAGCCACCAACCGATCTATTTATCCCAAAATTCAGAAAGCAATTTCAGCAGATCCCGACCTGCGCTATGAATCACCGCAGGCTCTGTACTCTGCATTAAAAGAAGTAATTGAAACTACGGGAAGAACGCATCTCAGGCAGACAATTGCAGTCGTTGGAAGTCACAGCGGCTGTGGTGCAACACACATAGCCATCGCACTGGTGACAACACTTAACTACCTTGGCATTTCCGCGATTTACCAGGAAAAAAACTGGTCAAACGACTTGCGCAAGACGGTTGCCCAGCTGAAACATGTGTGGGAAAAAAACGGTTGTTTCTTTTATCGCAATTTTACAGGATTTCCAAAATATGACAGTGGCATCGAAATCCCGGAGCCTGTCGCACAAATCATGGTAAATGATTACGGATGTGATTTTTCTTCCTCCTGCCTTGCAACGGCGGATCATATTATCTATGTGTGTGGAGGAGCATTGTGGCATCAGGACGATGCAAAGTCCAAAGACTTTCTTTTACAAAATTTTGGTAACCGCCTGCATGTTGTTGCGAATCTGTGCGACCACAATTCTGCCATTTATTTTGCCAGAACATTTTCACAGCCGGTCTATTCTTATCCGTTTAATACGGACATCTTTCGTGCAGACAAAGAAAAGCTGGATTTTGTTCACTGGCTGCAACAACCTGAGAAAGGACGGAATCGCCTATTTTTACGTTTCATAAACCATTTATTCCGGCTCCTGCAACCATAGGAGTCTGCGGTACAACAGTAAATTCCGGTGTAACACACTTTAGTATTTCGCTTTGCAACTTTTTACATAGCAGATTTCTGGCCCGCACCGCATACCTGGAAGTCAATTCCAGTCATGAAATCGCTGCGCTTTCTTCGAAAAAGGACCCAACCATTCCTTTTCGCTGCAATGGTGTCAGCTACTATCCGGAGATTACACTCCGGCAGCTGCGGGAACAGTTACATCTGCAACACAAGTATAAAATTCTGGATTTCGGGGTTCTGACTCCATACTCATTTCCGGAATTTGTCCGCTGTGATTACTGTATTGTACTGACAAATGTGAGTATTTGGAAGGATCGGCAGCTCTTACAATTTATTGAGGAACTGAAAAAAACAAATTTAGGAAAGGATTATAAAACAAATGTCCGTTTTATGAGTATGGGAAACCTCAAAAAAGACCGAAAAAGAGTCGAAACGTCCTATGGAATCCGTGTGATTCCGGTTCCCTTTCTCGAAAACCCGTTTCAAGTGTCCTCTCATGATTTTGGATTCTTTGAACAAATATGGAAAGGAAAACAGTTATCACATTAAATTTATCTACTGACAATCAGCTGGTCATTGAATTCAGACCAGAAGTATATGAAAGTCTGATCGTTACTTTTTAAAACGATCCATTAAAAAAAATAAAATAACAAATGGGCTATTATTATGGGTGTGAAATGAGTCTCAATGCAACTCCGTCACGCACAAAATAAACTGAAAAAAGACAAATGGGAGGGCAGATCCACAGACACAACTGCCCTTCCGAAAAAATTCAAACAACTTCTATTTCTTAATTTTATCTGATTCCATTTGAATCTGTACAGGCACAATGCTATAATCGGAATAAATATATAATTTGCCAACAGACAAAGGAAGGACGGCTCATGAAGAAAAAATCTCATTCCATTTTCGCTGTGCTTGCACTGGCACTTGTCATTGCTGCAGCGATCGTAGTCTTCGCCCTGATCCGCAAATACACACCGAGTAAGGAACACGAAGATTTAACCACTTATTATCATCTGACAAATTCCGATGAGGTTGCCATTGTTTTAAATAATGAAGTAACCTCTTCCAAAGCCAGGGTCATTGACGGTCATATTTATATTGATTATGATTTTGTCCATGACAATTTAAATTCACGTTTTTACTGGGACAATAACGAGAATATTCTTCTCTATGCAACAACACAAAATCTGATCTCGGCACAGGCAGAGCAGACCAGTTATATGGTTACAAAATCTTCCGCAGATTACGGTCGTAAAATTGTTACCATAAACTCTGATACTGCATATATTGATCTGGATTTTGTGAAAGAATATTCTGATTTTAAATACAAACATGTAAAAGATCCTCACCGGATCATTATTACCAGCCAGTGGGGAAAATACCAGACTGCCACTGCCAAAAAAAATGCCTCCCTGCGCGTAAGAGGAGGCATCAAAAGCCCGATTCTGAAAAAAGTTTCTTCCAAAGAGGAAGTCACCGTGATCGAACAGGGCGACAACTGGGACAAAGTAATGACAGACGACGGTATTATTGGATACATGCAGAAACGTATGCTTTCCTCCGTCAAAGAAAAAACAAGAAAAAGCGATTTCACTCCGGATACCTTTGCACATATAAAGAAAGATTACAATATCTGTATGGCCTGGCATCAGGTCACAAACCAGTCTGCAAATAACGCGGTTTCCTCTGTCCTTGCCAATACCAGAGGAATCAATGTACTCTCTCCTACCTGGTTTTATCTGAATGACAACAATGGAAACATTGCCAACCTGGCAAGCCTGAATTATGTAAATTACTGTCATAACCAGGGGATTGAAGTCTGGGCGCTTGTCAGCAATCTGGAGAATAAAAATGCCGATACAACAGAAGTCCTGACCCATACCTCTAAAAGACAGAATCTGGTAAACCAGATTGTTTCCATGGCGATTCAATACAATCTGGATGGAATCAACGTAGACTTTGAAAGTATGAACGGGGAGAAAGTCGGGGATGCATTTATTGAATTCATCCGGGAGCTTTCCATCAAGTGCAAAAACAACGGGGTTGTTCTTTCTGTAGACAATTACGTCCCGATGTCGCATACTTCCTTTTATAACCGAAAAGAACAGGCAAATTTTGCAGATTATGTTGTGATTATGGGATACGATGAACATTATGCCGGAAGCCCCGAAGCCGGGTCTGTTGCCTCTTTAAGCTGGGTAACCCAGGGTGTAAGCGATACTTTAAAAGAGGTTCCTGCCGATCAGGTAATTCTTGGAATGCCATTTTATACGCGTGTATGGGAAATCCCATCCGAGAGCAGTTCCGATGACACAGCAGCCGGTGCCAAAATTCCCTCAAAAATTTATGGCATGAAAGCTGCAAACGATTTTCTCGCCACATATGGTGCAACCAAAACATGGCAGGATGACTGTGGACAGAACTATTCGGAATTTACAGATAATGACACCACCTATAAGGTATGGCTGGAAGACTCCGCCTCCGCAGAATGCCGGTTAAAACTGGTTGAAGAAAAGAAGCTTGCCGGTGCATCCTTCTGGAAACTCGGATTTGAAACGAGTGATATCTGGGATACCGTTACCAGGTATATCCACTGACTTACCTGCATATATATAGGAATAAATAATTCCATAAAGCAGGTTCTATGAAAAAGAAATTTGAAATTCTTATGGTTGCCTGTCTGTTTATAAGTGCTTTCTTACTTGCGCGTGCATCAGCTGCACTGACATCTTCCAGACATGCTGCTTCCTCCAAAACCTGTATCGTTCTTGATGCCGGACATGGAGGAAGCGACCCTGGAAAAGTTGGCTGTAACGATGCTCTGGAAAAAGACATCAACCTGTCTATTGTGCTAAAACTCAAAACCCTGTTTGAAAACAAAGGATATAAGGTTGTACTCACGCGAAGTGATGATACCGTTCCTGCAGATGAAAACTCGCGCAGTGTAAAAGTAGAAGATCTGCGAAACCGCGTAAAACTGATCACAGATACCAATCCGGTTATGACCATCAGCATCCATCAGAACAGTTTTCCGGATGCCTCAGTCTCCGGTCCACAGGTGTTTTACTTCGAACAGTCTGCGGAAAGTTCTGCAATTGCCTCAGTCATGCAGGATACCCTAAACAACAGCCTTAATCCTCCAAAGCCAAGGGTTTGTAAATCCAACAACGACTACTACATATTAAAAAAAACACCCACACCGATCATAATTGTCGAATGTGGGTTTCTGAGCAATGAAACGGAAGCGGCTCTGCTGGTCACAGATGCCTATCAGGAAAAACTGGTCCGCGCCGTTTACCTCGGTGCCATAACCTATCTGGAAAGCGGAAAAGACGTACCGGATACTGCCACCTAATCCGTTTCTTTACAAAACGATATACTAGTTACACTTGATCTCAAACTCTTTATCCTGTGCAAACTGTGCACTGTTGTAAAGAATCAGTATATCGGTAGGTGAAAACATTTCCAAAAGCCGGTCTCCGCTTACATTCAGCTGGCGAAGATCCACAACGACAAGTTTTTCATAATCTTCTGCCAGAAAAGGAAGGATACTGTTCGCAAAAGAATCCTTGATCAAAAGCAGCGTTTTTCCGTTCTTTATTCCCCCGGTAATCTCAAGCACTGCCTGATTCCCACCGGTAAAAACGCTGTACTGGTCTGCTGTTTTCAGAAAAGAAAAATCGTACAGTGTCTTTGTCTTTTTTTCTCCCATATTATAAACAACACGCAGTTTATCCGCCGGCTCATAAATCTCAATTTTGTCTGCCTGTCTGGCATAATTTATTTTTGCATAGGTTGTTCCATAGAATTCTTTACTGATGCAACGGAACTTCTTTTTCCCCTGTGCCCTCTGAAGATCTCCACCAACCGCCTTTGTGTATTGTTCATAGGCATACCATGCTCCCAGCGTCGTCCAGTGATGGTCTGTCCGGTAATAGATTTCTTCCTCTTTATGTGCATCCAGTACGGGCTCCACGGAAATCAGTACATCCTCTTTTTCCAATTTCTGCTGCAATGCATCATAAAACTTCTGCTCCTTATAATGAGGGGCAAATGCCGGAAGTTTTTCCCGGAGTACCCACGACTTTGTCGGCACCATCATCACATGGACATCCGCGTTCTGTTTTGCTTTTCCGACAAACTTCTCCAGAGCCTGCAGATTTTTGGAAATCTGCTGCGGATCAAACTCTTTTTCTGTATAGTGTTCCAAAAGGTAATGGTTCTTTCCGATGTAAACATTATGAATTTCATTTTTGCCCATAAACAATTCCATGTCTGTCTGGAACGAAACCCAATGATCCCTTCCGGGAAACTGATCCCGCAGATACGATTCATATTTTTTCTGGAATCTTCCATCCAGAACTTTCGTTATACTTATTTCCGGGCGTGTCTGAAGTTCTCTTTTTTCAACCGGAGAATAGGTTCTCTGATGCGACAGTGCTTCTTTTCCTGCCAGGCCGAGGAGAAGCACCATAAAAATCACACCCGGCAGCCGTTTGAATATCCGTATCATAATTTTCTCTATTTGTACAGTTTATTGATGGCTTTTACGGCCTTTTCATTCTGCTTTTTATATGCAGCAATCACTTTGTCCTCGGACTGTTCCTCCTGCTTGTTGCTGATTGTTCCAAGCATGATAAAGCATACATAGTTTCCTTTTACATAAACTTTGGAAGCCTGAATCTTTAACTGGTTCATCGGGTACTGACAGGTATCCTGTATCAGTTCCTCCCTGTATTTTTTTAATGCCGACCGGATTTTCTTTTTGGAAGCTGCATTCTTTGCTTTTACAATAACCAGTGTGTCTGCATTTGCACTGATCATCGGCACCTCCGCAATTGCAGCACTGTACCATTTGGAAGAAATTCCGTAGCGTTCCTTCAATTCTTTCTTTGATACTTTTTCACTTGGGATATAATCATCCCCATACGCTTTCTTTACAGCATTGTATACTTTTTGTATGGATGGGGTTTTCTTCCCTTTCTGCGTGG
>OLXW01001708.1_pt1 | contig 10557 bp, 7 predicted proteins | sample 1673551 | NCBI WGS metagenome assembly OLXW01 (sample SAMEA103958114, study PRJEB25191) | human gut metagenome | reverse complement strand
CGCGGCGAAATCCCGCCTTGCCCGTATCGAAACGGACGTACTCAACAACTTTAAGCTCTTGGGCGTGTCTGCCCGCCCCATGACAGGCTATGAACGCCTTAAAATGCTGCATGGCATTTTCCACCCGGAGGGCGGGCAGTTTGCCTTTGATTTTTCATGGCTTGCCCCGTCCGGGCTTTCCACAAAGGACTTTATCGCCCCGTCCTCTTTCCGTTTTGGCGAGGGGCGGTATTTCCGCATGGGGCGCAAAATCGGCGCGGTTTCATTCCTTGAAATCCTTGCGCCGGAATTAAACGACCGTATCTTATCTGACATTCTGGACTTGGAAACGGGCGTTATCGTCAATCTGCATATCCACAGTATCGACCAGACCGAAGCCATAAAGACAATCAAGCGGAAAATCACCGACCTTGACAAAATGAAAATCGAAGAACAGAAAAAAGCGGTACGCAGCGGCTACGACATGGATATAATCCCGTCCGACCTTGCCACTTTCGGCAGCGAAGCGAAGAACCTCTTACAGGACTTGCAGAGCCGGAATGAAAGAATGTTCCTCTTGACGTTCCTTGTGGTGAACATGGCAGACACAAAAAGGAAACTGGAAAATGACGTATTCGCGGCGGCGGGCATTGCACAGAAGAACAACTGCGCCTTGACCCGCCTTGACTACCAACAGGAAGCGGGGCTTATGTCCTCTGTACCGCTTGGGGAGAACCTTATCCCCATTCAAAGAGGGCTTACCACGTCAAGCACCGCTATCTTTATCCCCTTTATCACGCAGGAGCTTTTTCAGACGGGCGCGGCTTTGTATTACGGCTTAAACGCCCTGTCTAACAACATGATACTCTGCGACCGCAAGCAGCTAAAGAACCCCAACGGCTTAATCTTGGGTACGCCGGGAAGCGGGAAATCCTTTGCCGCCAAACGGGAAATGACAAACGCTTTCCTCATTACCGACGACGACATAATTATCTGCGACCCGGAAGCAGAGTATTTTTCCCTTGTGCAGCGGCTTGACGGGCAAGTGATACGGTTATCGCCTACGGGCAAGGGCATTGACGGGAAGCCCCAGTATGTGAACCCTATGGATATTAACCTCAATTACAGCGAGGACGACAGCCCCCTTGCGCTGAAATCCGACTTTATCCTCTCCCTCTGCGAGCTTGTCATAGGCGGCAAGGAGGGCTTGCAGCCCGTCGATAAGACCGTCATTGACCGCGCTGTTAGGAACGTGTACCGCCCTTTCCTTGCAGACCCCGACCCGGAGAAAATGCCTATCTTGGGCGACCTCTACAACGAGCTTTTGAAGCAGCCGGAGCCGGAAGCGGCGCGTATCGCGGCGGCGTTGGAGCTTTATGTTTCCGGGAGCCTTAACGTCTTTAACCACAGGACGAATGTAGAGCTTTCAAACCGCCTTGTCTGCTTTGACATCAAGCAGCTTGGGAAGCAGCTCAAAAAATTAGGTATGCTCATTGTGCAGGACCAGGTATGGAACCGCGTCACCGTCAACCGGGCAGAAAGGAAATCCACCCGGTATTTTATGGACGAATTTCATCTTCTCTTGAAAGAGGAACAGACCGCCGCCTATTCCGTTGAAATCTGGAAGCGTTTCAGAAAATGGGGCGGCATCCCCACCGGAATCACGCAGAACGTCAAGGATCTGCTTGCGTCCCGCGAGGTAGAGAACATCTTTGAAAACTCGGATTTTGTCTACCTTCTGAATCAGGCATCCGGCGACCGGCAGATTCTCTCGAAGGCGCTGAACATCTCGCCCAGCCAGCAAAACTACATTACCAATTCCAATGCCGGTGAGGGGCTGATCTTCTACGGCTCGACCATCGTTCCCTTCAAGGACGATTTCCCGAAGGACACCCAGCTCTACCGCATCATGACCACCCGCTTAGAAGAAACCGTACAGAACTGATAGGAGGATTTTTGAATATGAACAACAAGATGATTACCATTCCCTATGCGGACGCTATCGAATACGGAGAGAACACCTCCGCGCTGTTTAAGGCTCTGTGGGAGCTGACCGATCTGATCCGACTGGAAAGCGACCTCAAGAAGCATCACCGCGCCTACCTCCATGTGAGGGAGGACATCGACGAAAAGGTCAAGGAGGCGCGTCAGATTATGACCAAGGTATCTGTGGATATGATCGGTTTCTATTTCAAGGTTGATGTTCCCGAAAGCAGCAACAGCGACGAGAATACCCCGTTCGCTGACGCGGCGGATGATGAAGCCGTATCTATCCCCAAGGACAAGTATGAGCTGATGATCGACGATCTGCTCACGATGTCCGAAATCATTCAGTGCGTCGCAGATATGCGCACGCAGGATGTGAAGGCAATCCGCGAGTTCGGCAAGTTCGTCCCCGCCTTTGCCGCCTTTGAGAAGAACCGGCTGAGCCTCTATCGTGAGGCGGCGAAGGAAGCCGAGGAAATCTTCGACCGTTGGGCAGACGAGATTGACGATCTCGACGAGGACTTCATGGAAGATGAGGACTATGAGCCGGACGAGTATTACTCCGACTGATGCCCGTTGAAATGTTGTCGGGTTTCACAGCCAACATTTCAATGGAAACACAAATCCAACAGAACAGGAGGTACACCACCATACAACTTGACATCATTCATACCGGCGATTGCCTTGAAATCCTGAAAACTCTGCCCGATGACAGCGTTCATTGCTGTGTGACGTCCCCTCCGTATTACGCGCTCCGCGATTACGGCATGGAGGCTCAGATCGGCAGAGAGACAACGCCGAAGGAATATATCTCGCGCCTGACGGAAGTGTTTACCGAAGTCAGGCGCGTTTTGCGTCCGGATGGAACGCTCTGGCTGAACATCTCGGACACCTACGCCGGAAAAGGCAATCAGGGAGATTTTATTGACCCGAAGAACCCCAACGGCAGAAACGGTCAGGCTGTGGCTCTCAACAACAAGGTTGAGGGCTGCAAGCCAAAGGACATGATCGGCATTCCGTGGATGCTGGCTTTTGCCCTCCGCGATACCGGCTGGTATCTGCGCAACGACATCATCTGGATGAAGGATAACCCCATGCCGGAGAGCGTGAAAGACCGCTGCGCCCGCTGCTATGAGCATATCTTCCTGTTCTCCAAGTCCAAGAAGTATTTCTTTGACTACAAGGCAATCTCCGAGCCGATTGCTCCCGCAACGGCGGAACGCCTCAAGCGCGGCATGAAGGGCGGTAACAAATACGGCAAGCCCGTTCCCGGTCAGCCTCAGCCGCAGTCCATCAACCGCCCCCGTGAGCATGGCGAGATCAAGGACGCAGACATCAATCCGCTTCGCAATAAGCGCGATGTCTGGAAGATCAACACCGTTCCCTTCAAGGGCGGTCATTACGCCGCCTACCCTCCGAAGCTGGTTGAGACCTGCCTTCTCGCCGGTTGTCCCGAAGGCGGCATTGTGCTTGACCCCTTTATGGGAAGCGGCACAACCGGCATGGTTGCTGCGCAGATGGGGCGTCATTTCGTCGGCATCGAGCTGAACCCTGAATACACCGAGCTTGCCTACAAGCGGATTGGAGGTGAAATCTGATGTCCAATGAACCGGAGCTTAAAGCCCGCGACAAGGTAGTTCTGCGGATGACGCGAGAGGGCGCGGTCGAGGAAAACCTGACGGCTGGCACCGAACAGCGTGTGTCAAAGAGGCTGGAAGATGCGGAGCTGGTGAAGCCCGGTGAGACAGTCGAGTCTTCCGAAGCTCTTTCTGCGGAGGAACAGAAAAAGGTGCAGATGCGCCGTCAGCAGCGTCAGTTTCAGACGGAACACGCCGAAGATAACGACACACAGCCGCCCTCGGAAACGTCCGTCACAGACGAAAAAAAGGCAGAAAATCCACCCCAGAATGTACCTGAACCGCTGCCCTCGGAAACGCCGTTCAAGCCTCCAACTTTAGAGCAGCACGGCGTTTCTTCTCATACCGGCACGGTGATTGCTGAAACGGTTGTCACGCACAAGCTGCGCAAGACCTCTGCGGTTGAAGCCGTTGACGCGGATGCTGTTCTCTCCCAAGCGGCAGAAACCGCCTTTGCAAAGCCGGTCTCGGACGATGCCGTTCCGCCCACGAAGCGGATGCAGAAGCTCGAAAGGAAGTCCGAGAAAGCGCATGAGCGTCTGGATGCCGCCCGTGAAAAGCTGCCCACGCACAAGGTTCTCAAGAAGGAGCGCGTTTTTGATGAAGAGACCGGCAAGGGCAAAACACGCCTTCATTTTGAGGATGAGTTGAAAAAGCCCAAGGGTAAGGGCAGGCTGCAATTCGAGGCAGACAAAACCGTCCGCAAGGTCGGTGACACTCTCGCCTCCGGCATTCACGGCAAAATCCATGAGGTCGAGCAGGAAAACTCGGCGGTCGAGGGGGCGCACAAAACAGAGATTGTCGCAGAGACCGCCGCAAGGCATTTCAGTCATCACAGAGAAAAAAGCGTCAACAAGCCCTATGAGAAGGTTTCCAAGCTGGAACACAAGGCGGATGTAGCTGATGCCAAGCTCCAATATGAGAGAAATCAGCAGGAGCATCCTGAGATGAAGAAGCAGAACATGAACAAGCACTACCAGAAGCAGAACATCAAGAAGGAATATGCCGCCGCTCGAAATGCCGGTTCTCAGACTGCCGGGACTGCCACAAAGAATACCGGCAAGAAGCTCGGTGAGAAGGCGTCCGACAAGATCAAAGAGTTCTTTGAGAAGAACAAGAAGGTCTTCATCTGGATCGGCGTCGGAATTGCCCTTCTCGTGTTGCTCGGTGCCGGAATCAGCTCGTGTTCGATGCTCACCTCTACCGGCTCGTCGGTTATCGCTTCCTCTTATCTCAGCGAGGATGATGCGATGCTGGGCGCAGAAGCGCAGTATTGCCGGATGGAGCAAGATCTGCAAAGCTATCTGGATAACTATGAAGGCACTCATGACTATGACGAATATCACTTCGATCTGGACGATATTGAGCATGACCCCTATGTGCTGATCTCCATTCTCTCGGCTCTCCATGAGGGCGAGTTCACGCTGGACGAGGTGCAGGGTACGCTCCAAATGCTGTTTGAAAAGCAGTACATCCTCACCGAAGAGGTTATCGTCGAAACCAGATACCGCACGGAAACCGACACATGGACGGACGCAGACGGCAACACGCACACGGAAACCTATCGCGTCCCGTATGACTACTACATCTGCAACGTGAAGCTCGAAAACTTCAATCTCTCCCATGTCCCGGTCTACATCATGTCTCAGGAACAGCTTTCCATGTACGCAACGTATATGTCGGTGCTGGGCAACCGCGAGGATCTGTTCGGTGACTCTCCCTATGTGGACAAGTACATCACCAATCCTCCCGCCGACTACGATGTCAACCCGGAATACCTGAACGACGAGAAGTTTGCAACGCTGATTACCGAGGCGGAAAAGTATCTCGGCTATCCGTATGTGTGGGGCGGCTCCAATCCCGACACGTCCTTTGACTGCTCCGGCTTCGTCAGCTACGTTCTCACGAACAGCGGTCTTGTGAATACCGGACGGCTTGGCGCACAAGGGCTTTACAATGTCTGTACGCCGGTTTCAAAGGCGAATGCACAGCCCGGTGATCTCATCTTTTTTGTCGGAACGTATGACACCCCCGGCGTGTCTCACGTCGGCATTTACGTCGGTGATGGGGTCATGATCCACTGCGGCGATCCCATTCAGTACACATCCATCAACTCTTCCTACTGGCAGCAGCATTTCTACGCCTTCGGAAGACCCGCCTATTAAAAGAAAGGAGTTTTGCATGAATCCCAAGTATCAGAAAGTCCTCTCCGACATTGAGAAGGCTGAAAAGAAGAAGTCCGAAATCGAAGGTCAGCTCAAGGAGCTGTACGACAAGAAGACAGAGCTGGAAAACCTTGAAATCATCAATACCGTGCGCTCTATGGTGATGGACAAGGATCAGATCATGGCGTTCCTGTCTTCCATGAAGGGCGGCACCCAGCCCGCTGAAAATACGGAGGTAATCGACAATGCGTAAGAAGTTTCGTTTTCTGACCGTCCTTGCGGTCTGCGTCATGGTTCTGTCCTGCTTCTCTGTCACGGCGTTTGCCTACGCTGATGATACCGAGCAGAACCTTCCCGTTACGGAGGCAACTCAGCCCGAACAGCAGCCCGCAGTCACTCCCACGCCGGAAGAGCCGAAGGGTGAGCCGATTGACGATGAGGGCAACGCCTACACCCGCGACTTGCTCTATGACAAGGCAACCAACAAGCAGTTCATCACCATCCAGACGAAGAACGGCAACACCTTCTTCATTGTCATCGACTACGATGCGCCCATCAACGAGGATGAGGAACAGTATCAGACGTACTTCCTGAACATGGTCGATGAGAGCGATCTGCTTGCGCTGCTGGATGAAGACACTGCGGCTGCTCTGACCACCTGTAACTGCAAGGAAAAGTGCGCTGCCGGTCAGGTCAACACAGACTGCCCGGTCTGCAAGACCAACATGAGCGAATGCACCGGCACAGCCCCCGTTACACCTGAGCCGGATAAGGACGCAGAAACCGATGCTCCCGCCCCTAAACCCGAAAAGAAATCCAACATCGGCATGATCCTCGTCATCTTCGTTCTTGCCGGTGCTGCGGGTGCAGCTTATTACTACATCAAGTTCGTCAAGGGCAGAAAGCCCAAGGATGAGGATATGGACTTCTTTGATGATGAAGGCTACGAGGAAGAGCCGTACATCAACGAGGATGAAGAGCCGCAGATTGCGGAGGATGCTGAAACGGATGGTGATGAAGATTGATCTTAGTCATTGCTGAAAAGCCCAGCGTTGCCCAGTCCATCGCAAAGGTGTTGGGCGTGACTTCCCGCAAGGACGGCTATATGGAGGGCGGCAATTACATCGTTTCGTGGTGCTTCGGTCATCTGGTGGAGCTGGCAGACGCCAGCTCCTACGATGAGCGGTATGCCAAGTGGCGGTATGACGATCTGCCCATTGTTCCGGAAAGCTGGATGTTTGAGGTCACGAAGGACAAAGCTCAGCAGTTTAAGGTGCTGTCCGCTCTCATGAAGGACAAGCGCATCACCGAGCTGGTCTGCGCAACCGATGCAGGACGCGAGGGTGAGCTGATCTTCCGGCTGGTCTACGACAAAGCCGGATGCACCAAGCCCTTCAAGCGTCTGTGGATCAGCTCGTTGGAGGACTCCGCCATCCGCGAAGGCTTCAATCATCTCCGAGACGGCAAGGAATATGACCGTCTCTATGAAGCAGCACTCAGCCGCTCGAAGGCGGACTGGATCGTCGGCATCAACGGCACCCGCCTTTTCACCACGCTCTATCACAAGAAGCTGGTGGTCGGGCGCGTCCAGACGCCGACCCTTGCAATGCTGGTGGAGCGCGACGGGAAAATCTCCACGTTCCAGAAGGAGAAGTATTTCAACGTCCACGTCGGCAAGGGCGATCTGACCGCCGATCTGGAAAAGGTTAAAACCGAAGAGGAAGCAAAAAGAATTGCGGCGGCTTGCGAGAAAAAGCAAGCCGTCGTTTCTTCTCTCAAGCGGGAGACGAAAACCGTCAATCCTCCGAAGCTCTATGATCTGACCACCTTGCAGCGCGAGGCAAACCGATACTACGGCTTCACTGCCCAGCAGACGCTCGATCTCGTTCAAACACTATACGAAAAGAAGCTCCTGACTTATCCGCGCACGGACAGTCAGTTCATCACGGACGATATGGAGGACACTGCCCGTCAGGTCATTTCTATCGTCTGCCGCCAGCTTCCGCTTTTCTCCGGCGTTTCGGTCACTCCGGACATTTCCCGCGTAACCGACAACAGCAAGGTCACAGATCACCATGCCATTCTCCCGACCGTTCAGCTCGAAAAGCAGGATGTTTCCGCGCTCCCTCAGTCGGAGCAGAAAATCCTCAATCTTGTCGGGATGCGCCTTCTGTGTGCGACCGGTGAGAAGCACACCTACGCAGAAACGCAGATCACGCTCTCCTGCGAGGGCTACGAGTTCAAAGCCAAGGGCAAGACCGTCGCTCAAAACGGCTGGAAAGCCGTTGAAGAGCTGTTCAAGGCATCTCTCAAGGCGAAGGAAAAGGATGATCCCATGAAGTCCCTGCCCGAAGTCCATGAGGGCGATATGCTGGAAGGTGTGTCTGCCAGTGTCACCGAACACTTCACAACGCCTCCGAAGCAGTACACGGAAGATACCCTCCTGTCTGCAATGGAGACTGCCGGAAACGATCAGTTTGACGATGACACCGAGAAGAAAGGTCTCGGCACTCCCGCAACCCGCGCCGGTATCATTGAAAAGCTGGTGAAATCCGGCTTTGCAGAGCGTAAAGGCAAATCCCTCATTCCCACAAAGGACGGCTGCAACCTTGTCTGCGTCCTGCCGGAACAGATCACCTCTCCCGCAATGACGGCGGAATGGGAAAACACGCTCATGGAGATTGAGCGCGGCAATGCGGATGCAGACGCCTTCCTCAGCGGCATTGTCCAGATGACCGGGGATCTCGTGAAAGCCTACCCGTTTCTCTCCGATGCCGAAGCCCAGCGTTTCGGCACGGGCAAGGAGGAAATCGGCAAATGTCCTCGTTGTGGATCTCCGGTCTATGTCGGCAAGGGCAATTTCTACTGCTCGAACAAGGAATGCTCCTTCTGCCTGTGGGAAGACAACAAGTTCTTTTCCAGCAAGAAAAAGAAGCTGACCAAGAAGATTGCAAAGGAGCTGCTGGACAAGGGCTGGTGCCGAGTGACCGGGCTTTACACGCCGAAGAAGCCTCAGCTCTATGATGCGGTGATCCGTCTGGATGACAGCGGCGGCAAATACGTCAGCTTCAAGATGGAGTTTGACCGATGATCCGCCCGAAGTATGTTGCCTCTTGCAGCGGAGGCAAAGACAGCGTAGCGACGCTCCTGCTGGCTGCACAGCACAATGAGCCGCTGGACGAGGCAGTTTTCAGCGAGGTCATGTTTGATAAGGACACAAGCGGCGAAGTCCCGGAACACCGGGACTTCATCTATGACCGGCTCAAGCCCTTCTGTGAAAAAGAGCTGGGCGTCAAGTTCACCATTCTCCATGCAGACAAGACCTACGATGAGGTGTTCCATCATGTCATCACCCGTGGACCGCACAAGGGTGTGGTTCGCGGCTTTGCATGGGCTGGTATGTGTGCAGTCAATCGTGACTGCAAAATCCCGCCAGTCCGCAAGTACAATGCCGCACTCTCGCCGGACACTGTGAGCTATGTCGGCATCGCGGAGGATGAGCCAAAACGCCTTGCTCGTCTGGATGGAATAACGAAGGTCAGTCTGCTTGCCAAATACGGTATGACCGAGGCGGACGCCTACAAGCTCTGTCAGGAACACGGGTTGCTTTCCCCAATCTACGCTCACTGCCGAAGAAACGGCTGCTGGTTCTGTCCCAACGCCAGTGACTCGGAGCTGCTGCACATGGTCACAAAGCACCCGGATATGTTTGACCGGCTGATTGAATGGGAGAACGAGGATAACATCTTCCATCGTCGGATGACGCGCAGAGAAACCCCGTCTGAGGTAAAGGCTCGTTTACTGAGCAAATCCCAGACGGGGTTTTCTTCGCCCAAAGGCAAATAAGAAATGGAGGTTTGAGATGGCTGAAAACAAAAATGCACAGCAAGTCCGCGAAATCACGGACAAGCTGGAACAGGGCATCAAGGAGCTTTTTGAATCCGAGCGGTTCAAGGAATATCTCCGCACGATGTCCAAGTTCTACAACTATTCCTTCAACAACACGCTGCTCATTGCGATGCAGAAGCCGGAGGCAACTTATGTTGCCGGTTATACCTCGTGGCAGCGCAACTTTGACCGTCAGGTCATGAAGGGCGAAAAGGGCATCAAGATTCTTGCACCCGCGCCGTACAAGGCGCAGGAAGAGCGTGAGAAGATTGATCCTTTGACGCAGAAGCCGGTGATCGGCGCAGATGGGAAGGCTGTCACGGAAACGGTTGAGGTCCTGCGTCCTGCCTTCAAGGTGGTAAGTGTCTTTGATGTTTCCCAGACGGACGGCAAGGAGCTTCCGGACATCATCGTCGATGAGCTGAAAGGCACCGTCGAGAACTACGAGGCGTTCTTCGATGCACTCAAGCAGGAATCTCCCGTCCCTATTTCCTTTGAGGACATTCCGGGCGGTGCAAAGGGATTCTTCTCGCCGGTTGAAAGCCGCATTGCCATTCAGGAGGGCATGAGCGAAATCCAGACGGTCAAAACCGCCATTCACGAGATCGCCCACGCAAAGCTCCACGCCGTCAAGCCGGATGAGAAAGCCGCGCCAGAAGATAAGAAGGATCGGCACACCAAGGAGGTTGAAGCGGAAAGCGTTGCCTACACCGTCTGCCAACGGTACGGCATTGAAACCTCGGACTACTCCTTCGGTTACATCGCCGGTTGGTCATCCGGCAAGGAAACCAAGGAACTGAAAAGCTCTCTGGACACCATCCGCAAGACGGCGGCTGAGATGATCGAGGGCATTGACGCCAAGCTCAAGGTGCTGCTGGCAGAGAAAGCACAGTCCGCAGAGA
>OLXW01001699.1_pt1 | contig 10608 bp, 8 predicted proteins | sample 1673551 | NCBI WGS metagenome assembly OLXW01 (sample SAMEA103958114, study PRJEB25191) | human gut metagenome | reverse complement strand
TAGTAAATTGAGATATAATGTATTAAAATTAGAATATAGATTTATGGAGGCAATGATACTATAATGAAAAAGAAAAGGTTAATTTCTTTACTGCTTGCGGCATTTATAACGGTTATGCCGCTATCATTTTCTTTTGCGGCACCGACTCCGGAGCCGACTGCTGATAACACAACTTCAACCGTAACTTCACCTGACGGAACAACCAGAACAGTAACTTCCGACGGCAATGATGTAAAATCAACACCAAAGGCAACCGAAAGCACAGATACATCAAGCGATACGGAAACGACATCCGCAACCGAAACACCGTCAGATACTTCATCGGATACATCAAGCACATCTGATACAACTTCGCAAAGCGATACAGATACAACATCGCAAAACGCAAATTCACTTCCGGACGGCGTAACTATGGAAGATCCGTCACTTACGCCTCCGAACGTGCAGTATGCACAGTCTGCACTTCTTATGGATATGGCGTCGGGACGAGTTTTATACAGCAAAAACCTTGATGAAAGAGTTTACCCTGCAAGTACAACAAAGATTATGACAGCTATACTTGCACTTGAAATGGGTAATATGGACGATACGGTAACCGCCACATATGACGCACTGAAATCAATAACTCTTGAAGATTCTCATATGGGTATACTTACCGGCGAGGAACTTACTTTAGACCAACTTGTAAAAGGTATGCTTGTATACAGTGCCAATGATGCGGCAAATGTTATTGCAATTCACATTGCAGGCTCACTGGACGCATTTGTCAGTTTGATGAATCAAAAGGCACAGGAATTAGGAATGACAGGCACACACTTCGTAAATCCTTGCGGTTCACATGACGATAACCACTATACAACGGCTCGCGACCTTGCAATACTTTCAAAGTACGCAATGAAAAACGATCAATTCCGTGAAATTGTAAAAATGCCTATATACAAAATTCCGGCAACAAATAAGTATGCATCAGAGCGTATTCTTGTAAATACAAACCTGTTCCTCGGAACATCACGTTCAACTTACTACTATTACCCACCGGCAATAGGTATTAAAACAGGTCACACCTCACAAGCCGGATACTGTCTTGTATCAGCCGCTTCATATAACGATACCGAATTTCTTGCAATCGTTATGAACTGTAAAAACGTAGATACAAAGGAACAGGCTTATTCATATATCGATTCAAAGACTTTGTTCAATTTTGGTTTTGATAATTACACACATCAACCGCTTGCGGCAGTCGGAGATATAGTTTCCGATTCAAAGGTTTATGAGGCAAAACAGGATATGCGTGTTGCTGTAACTGTTGAAAACGACGTGTCAGCACTTATTCCGAGCGGTGAAGGCAACGCAGAGCAAATAACAACGAATATAGATATGCCCGAAAAATTAGAGGCACCTATTACAAAAGGTGACGTACTTGGTACAGTGACATATTCATATAAAGGTATTGAAGTCGGTTCGGCTAACCTTATCGCAACAAATGATGTTGAAAGAAATAATATTCTTCACGTATTCCACCTTGTGTTAAAGGTTATAACAAGTCCATTCTTCTTCATTCCGGCAATACTTCTTATACTTCTTATTATGTACGCAAGATATCAGAAGAAGAAACGTGAAAGACAAAGACGTATTCAGCAGTTAAAGAAAAACAGACAGCGTTCATCATCAGAAAATGAAACAGGTACACGCACACCAAACAGAAATGCATCAAGAACAGAAAGAATTGACCGCGAAACAAAAGGTTCAAATTCAAGATACAGAAGATAATAAACGAAGATAAAACAAAAGGCAAGCCACATCTATAGCTTGCCTTTATTTTTTAACCGTTTCAAAACTACCTATTCAAAAATTCATCAATTAATTTTTTCGATTCTTCAAAAGGATTTTTACTGCTTACATAATGTATCCTATCGTCACGTCTGAACCACGTAAGCTGACGTTTGGCATAACGGCGTGAGCTTTGCTTTATGAGTTCTACAGCATCTTCAAGGCTCATTTTACCGTCATAATAGTCCATAACTTCTTTATAGCCTATACCCTTCATTGAATTTAATTCCTGCGTATAGCCCATATCCATAAGACATTTAACTTCCTCCAAAAGTCCGCTTTTTATCATAATATCGACACGTCTGTTTATTCTGTCATACAGTACGTCCCTATCCCAATCAATACAAATCATAAGCGGATTATATCGGCTTTCAACTCGCTTTGTTTCCTCTTGGTGTTTAGAAATCGGTTTGCCTGTCGTTTTGTAAAACTCTATCGCACGAATAATACGTCTGACGTTATTAGGGTGCAGTCTTTCAGCAGACTCCTTATCAAATTCCGCAAGCATATCAAGCAAATATTCACTGCCTTTTTCCTCTGCCGTCTTTTGCAGTTTTTCACGAAGTTCGTAATCAGTGTCAATCTCACCGAATGTAACGTCATTTACAACAGAATTTATATAAAGTCCCGTACCGCCTGCCATTACGGCAATTTTGCCGCGGCTGGTAATATCCGCGATAGTCTTATGTGCAAGCTCGGTATAGTCCGCAACACTGAACTCATCATCAGGTTCAAGAAAACCGATAAGATGATGAACGGCTTGACTCATTTCTTCCGCAGTCGGTTTTGCCGAGCCTATATCCATATATTTATAAATCTGCATACTGTCGGCACTGACGATTTCACCGCCGACATAATTTGCAATATCAATCGCAAGTGCCGTTTTTCCCGATGCGGTCGGTCCGACAACAACAATAAGAGGTATCTTAGACAATTCTCTTAAACTCCTTTTCAAGTTCCTTTTTACTCATTGTTACTATAATAGGTCTGCCGTGAGGGCAAGTATTAATATTTTTAAGCCTTAACACATTTCTCACAAGCGTTTCCATTTCTATCTTACTCATACGCATATTCGCTTTAACCGCCGATTTACACGCAATCGTATATAAAAGTCTTTCGTTCTTTTCCGTTATAAGCTCTTTCCTCAGTTCCTCGCCTTGTGCGACAAGTTCAAGCACAAGCGGTTCAACCTCACCGAGTTCAACTTCACCCGGAACACTTCGTACAATAACCGCGTCATCGCCGAATTCTTCCGACTCAAAGCCTATATCATCAAAAAGCTGTTTATTGTCACGATACGCAGTCATCTCACTGCCGGTAAGATTTACTATAACAGGCTCGATAAGCATTTGTGACACAACTTGTTTTGACGCAATATCTTTCTTCAATTCTTCATATTTCAAACGTTCGTGTGCCGCGTGCTGGTCTATAATCATCATTTCGTCGCCCTTTTCGGCTATTATGTACGAATCAAAAACCTGACCGACTATTTCAAAATATTCATCTGCAAAAACAGTTTCTTCACGTTTCAGAACTTCGGTTTCAACATTTTGCTCTGTCGGCTTTTCTTCCTTAACGGTTTCAACCCTTACTGTTTCAGTAACAGGTCTTTCCTCATTTTTTATTTCTTCAACTGTGGTTTCTTCCGCTTTAACCGCGTCCTTTTCAGGAAGTATTCCGTTTGTTTCCGCTTTAGGAGTTTCAAGCGATACAGTTCTTGTATAAGGAATTTCGGGTTGTCTTGATTTTATAAAATCGGGTTTTAGTGATACAAAATCATTTTGTGTTTTAGTGTCCCCGACTTTATCGGTTTTACTGTCACTCACCAAATCATTTTTAGTGTCCCCACTGTTTTTCAGGAAATGATTTTCTCGCGGATTATATGCGGTCGTTTCGGGACGTTTTGTCATTGTCTTTGGAAGTGCAACCGCAAGGTCGCTTAGATTTAACTGTCCCTTTGGCGTATCACGTTTAAATTCTTCCGAAGTACGTTCGATTTTCGGTACATTCGGTATTTCGTAAAGTGCGTTTTTCACGCCGTAATACACCGCATTATAAACCGCCTTTTCATCTGAAAACTTCACTTCAAGTTTGGTCGGGTGAACGTTAATGTCAATAAGTGACGGATTGATTTCTATATTAAGTATCGCCATAGGGAATTTGCCTATCATAATCTGATTTTTATAGGCATTTTCAAGTGCGGCGATTATTGTTCTGCTTGTTATGTATCTTCTGTTTACAAAAAAGCTCTGATAATTTCGTTTAGGCCGTGCAAGAGTTCCCTTGCCGATAAGACCTGTAATTTTAATACCGTCCGATTCGTATTCTACGGGAATTGTACCCTTTGCATAATCTCTGCCGTAAACTGTATAAACCGAATTTTCAAGCGAATTATCGCCCGGTGAAAACAATTTTTCTTTGTTGTCGATTATCAGCTTAAAGGATATTTCGGGGTGTGCGAATATAAATCTTGTCATTATATCCGTTATGTATCCAGCCTCCGTTGCGTCTTTTTTCAAGAATTTACGTCTTGCGGGTGTGTTGAAAAACAGATTTTCGACAAGTATTGATGTACCGTCGGGAATACCTGCCTCGTCAGAAGAAAGTATTTCTCCGCCTTTGCACGTTACACATACCCCTGTTTCATCCTCATGTCGCTTTGTAAAAAGTTCAACTTCGGCAACAGCACCTATACTTGAAAGTGCCTCACCTCTGAAACCAAGCGTATAAATTGCGTCAAGGTCACTGCTCATCTGCACCTTACTTGTCGCATGACGTAAAAAGCATATTTTCGCATCCTCCTCCGACATACCGCTGCCGTTGTCGCTGACGCGCATATATATGCTTCCGCCTTTTTTTATCTCCACGCTTATCAGAGTTGCACCGGCATCTATGCTGTTTTCAACAAGTTCCTTTATAACGCTTGACGGACGTTCAACAACTTCGCCCGCCGCTATTTTATTTGAAACTTCACTGCTCAGTACATGAATTTTTCCCATTTTAAACCCTTTCAACCGTTAATACTCGTGACCTTAACAGCCACAAATGTTTATATTTCCTTCGCCCTGTTTGCCAATTCGTAAAGCTTGTTCATCGCCTCAATCGGTGTGTACGTTGTGACGTCCATATTTTTAAGTTCATCTGCGATCTCATTTGCTATACCGTCACCAAAACCGATTTGATTTGTTGTGTCCTCGTGTTTCTTCGCCGTATGTTCTACAACGATTTCATCATTCTCAATCTTTTTCAAAATCTTCTTTGCACCGTTGATTACCTCTTTCGGAACACCTGCAAGTGCCGCAACTTCAATACCGTAACTGTCGTCCGCGCCGCCTCTGACGATTTTACGCAAGAACGTAATATCGTCACCGCGTTTTTTAACGGCAATTCTGTAATTTTTAACACCGTCAAGTTCTTCCTCAAGTTCGGTAAGTTCGTGATAGTGCGTTGCAAAAAGCGTCTTTGCGCCGATTTTGTGCTTATTTTGTATGTACTCAACAACCGCCCAAGCTATCGACAATCCGTCAAACGTGCTTGTACCGCGTCCGATTTCATCAAGAATAATAAGTGATTTTGACGTTGCATTCTTCAAAATATGGCTTACTTCCGTCATTTCAAGCATAAACGTACTCTGTCCCGACGAAATATCGTCAGACGCACCGACTCTTGTAAAAATCTTGTCCACAATACCGATTTTAGCCGACTTTGCGGGCACAAAACTTCCGATTTGTGCCATAAGAGTTATAAGTGCAACCTGTCGCATATACGTTGACTTACCAGCCATATTCGGACCTGTTATAATGATCATTCGGTCGTCATCGTTATTCAAAAGAGTGTCATTCGGTACAAACATCGAATTTTTTGACATTTTCTCAACAACAGGGTGTCGTCCGTCCGTAATTTCGATTTTGCCGTTATCCGATATTTCAGGCATAGTAAAGTTGTTTTTGTATGCGGTCTGCGCCAGCGACAAAAGTACGTCAGTCGTTGCGATAATATGTGCCGCATTTTTCAAACGCTCGATTTCCTCGCTCACGCTTGTTCTGACCTGTTCAAAAACATAGCTTTCAAGCGTCACGATTTTTTCCGATGCGCCGAGAATTGTGTTTTCGATTTCCTTTAGTTTCGGAGTAATGTATCTTTCGCAGTTTGTAAGCGTTTGTTTTCTTATATAATAATCGGGTACGTCCTTTATCGCCGATTTCGTAACCTCTATATAGTAACCGAAAACCTTGTTATAGCCGACTTTCAGCTTGCTTATGCCTGTTGATTCACGTTCTTCGTTTTCAAGTGCCGCAAGCCACTTTTTACCGTCACGCATTGCAATACGCAAATTGTCGATTTCCTCATTAAAGCCCTCTTTTATAACATTGCCGTCACGCAAAAGTGCCGGCGGTTCGTCATTTATCGCTCTTTCAAGCAAATCGCACACATCTTCAAGCAAATCAAAATTTTTACGCATATCACCAAGCATCGGTGACTTGACGTTGCTTAAAGTGTACTCAAGTTCAGGTAACTGTAAAAGCGTCATTTTAAGTGCAATTAAATCTTTCGGTGTAACAGTGCCAAGCGAAATACGGCTGATTATTCTTGATATATCATACGTTCCGGAAAGCACTGCCGAAAGATCGTCGCGGAGCATTATATTCTCCGTAAGCTCCTTTACCGAATACAATCTCTTGTTTATCTCAATAGGATTGATAAGCGGCTTTTCAATCCACTGTTTTAAAAGTCTTGCACCCATTGACGTTTCTGTATTGTCAAGCACCCACAAAAGCGAACCTCTTTTAACCTTGTCACGCATTGTTTCGGTTATTTCAAGGTTACGTCTTGTATTCACGTCAATATCCATATACTGATTAACTTCGTATGTATTAATCGTGTTTAAATATGTAAGACTTGTTTTTTGCGTATGTTCCAAATACGCAATCATAGCACCGACCGCACGAACCGCATAAGGTTTTGTGTCAAGTGCGATTTCCGACAAGGAATTTTTACCGAACTGCTGCAGGATATTCTTTTCAAATTCCGAATTTTCAAAGAAATCGTCCGTACATTCGTCGGGAGTTATATGAAATCTCAACTCAACCTGTGCAGATAATTTTCCCGCCGCGTCCGAATTTAAGAGTATTTCTTTCGGCTCATATCTCGCTATTTCGTTTAGTGCCTCGTCCGCTCCGCTAATTTCGGTTGTATAAATCTCACCCGTTGAAATATCCGAAACCGCAAATCCGTATTTGTCACGCTGACTGTATATAACCGCAAGATAATTATTATTCTTTTCGTCAAGCAACTCCTCATCAACAACCGTACCCGGCGTCACTACACGAATAACCTCACGTTTTACAATACCTTTAGCGGTTTTAGGGTCCTCAACCTGTTCGCATATAGCAACCTTATACCCCTTTTCAATCAGCTTTGCAATATAAACCGACGCACTGTGAAAAGGAACGCCACACATTGGTGCGCGTTCCGAAAGTCCGCAGTCTTTACCTGTAAGCGTTATTTCAAGCTCCTTTGAAGCTTTTATGGCATCATCAAAAAACATTTCATAGAAATCACCCAATCTGTAAAATAATATACAGTCCTCGTATTCCTCCTTTGTTTTCAGATATTGAGTCATCATCGGCGTCATCTGCTCTTTTGCCATTCCGCTTTATCTCCTTGTCTTTAGATTTGTGTATAAATTAGTGACAGCCGCCGCAAGTGCTGCAATCATGCGTACAGTTTGGATCTTGTCCTGTGATGTAGAAATTCAGCATTTGATTAACTTGATTAACCATTGCGTCAAATTCTTTCTTTGCATCAATGTACTTCTTTATTGATTCCGATTTTTCAAGCATTTCTTCAAATGCTTCGTTATTCTTCTGTATAGCTTCTTCACGCGAAATCTTGTTGTTTTGCATATCGCGTGCAAGATTCATTCTCTGCAAGTTGAATTCCTTTAAAAGTGCCTGTGCCTCGTCATCATTTTCTTGTAAAATCTCGGCATTCTTTGCATTTTTCATTTCTTCTGAATTTTGGATCAGCTCTCCAAGTTCTCTTGTCTTTTCGATTATTTCGTTCATATTATTAAATTCCTTTCTTATTCTGCAATCTCACCGTTAAGGCTCCATGTGTGTGCCTCGGTAATTCTTACGTCTATATATTTTCCTATAAGCGATTTATCGCCCTTAAAGTTTACTATCTTTGAACTGTCACAACGGCCCGAAAGTGTTGTTTCGTCATTCTTGCTTACACCGTCGACAAGCACCTTTTCAACCCGTCCTACATACGCCTCATTTTTGCGTTTTGAAATTTCATTCTGTACTTCCAAAAGCTTGTTGAAATTCTCGTGTATTTCTTCGTCTGTAAGTACAAAATCAAGCTTTGCCGCAGGAGTTCCCTCACGTCTTGAATATATAAATGAGAATATGTTATCATACTCAACCTTACGAAGTACGTCAAGTGTTTCCTCAAAATCTTCCTTGGTTTCCGTTGGAAAACCGACTATAATATCGGTTGAAAGTGAAATGTTCGGTATTCTCTTTTTAACCTTTTCAATCTTTGCAAGATAATCTTCTTTTGTGTACTTTCTGTTCATTTCTTTCAAAATCTTGTTTGAACCTGCTTGAACGGGAAGATGAAGCTGTTTACAAACCTTATCACATTCCGCAATCGCGTCAATAAGTTTGTCGCTCAAATCCTTTGGGTGTGATGTCATAAATCTGATACGTTCAACGCCCTCAATATCATTTACCATACAAATAAGGTCTGCAAAGTCAACATCTGTGTCAAGGTCTTTGCCGTATGAATTTACATTCTGTCCTAAAAGTGCAATTTCACTGCAACCTCTTGCCACAAGTTCCTTAACTTCGGCTATAACCGCCTCAGGTGTACGACTTCTTTCACGTCCGCGTACATACGGTACAATACAGTATGAGCAGAAATTGTTGCAACCGTACATTACAGATACCCATGCTTTTTTATCATCGTCACGCATAATAGGAATATCCTCTGCGATTGCACCGTCACAGCTGTCAATATCGACAACGGTTTTCTTTTCATGAATCGCTCTGTATAAAAGCTCCGGCATTTTATAAAGTGCGTGCGTACCGAAAACAAGGTCAACGTGTTCATGTACCTTTTTGATTTTTTCGGTAATATGCTCCTGCTGTACCATACAACCGCATACACCGATAACCATGTCTTTTCTTTCTTCTTTGATGTGCTTTAAAATACCGAGTCTGCCGAAAACCTTTTGCTCCGCATTTTCACGCACCGCACAAGTATTATATATAACAACATCAGCTTTGTTGCTGTCGTCCGTAAAATCAAACCCCGCCTGTCTTAGCATACCTCTTATACGTTCGGTGTCGTTTTCATTCTGCTGACAACCGTATGTTTCGGTAAGCGCTAATTTTGCGTGTCCGTTTTGAGCAGCATAACGCATATTTTCTTCTTTGAGTTTCATTACATAGTTTTCTTGCTCCGCCATCTGCTCCTTAGTTATAAGCTTTGCCATTTACATTTCTCCTATACTTCAAAAGTAAAGTTAATTATATCACATTTAAATTGTAATTACAACTTAAAATTCATAATCGCAAACACGTCTTTCCGCTACATACGGACGCACATACGTTGCACCGACAGCTTTGTGTTCAGGGTGATTTTGGTAAGTGTTTAAATCCTCTTTTGTTTCAAACTCCGATACAAGTACTACATCTGACGCGGCGTCTGTATCGTTGAAATTAAGTCCGACTTCAATGTTTACCAAAACATTTATTTTACCCTTTAAAGCTTCGAGATTTTCCTTTATATCCTTTGCTCTCTGCTCTTTATCTTCACTCTCTGCCATTCTCCACATTACTATATGCTTAACCACGTTAAATTCCTCCTAAATACATAAAATAATATTCGTAGAAATCTTCCGGTCTCTGCCGGAGGTATCTATGTATAGTGAAAGGTCCATGCCTCTTACTAACGAATGAAATAAATCCTGTAGATTTTTCTTTTATATTTTAGAAAAATGCTACATCTTTACTGCCTCTGGATAATCCTGTGATTCCGGTTCTCGCAAGTTCCAGTATCTCGTAATCCTTCAGCAGATTTAAAAACGCTTCCAGTTTGCTCTTGGTTCCTGTCAGCTCGATCATCAGACAATCTTCTTCGACATCAACGATCTTCGCCCTGAAGATATCCGCCACAGAAATAATCTCACCACGCTGTGAAGCATCCGCTCTTAACTTCACCATGATCAGTTCTCTGCAGACCGACTCATTTTCTTTCAGCATCTTGATGTCCACTACATCTTCCAGCTTGCGGAGCTGCTTTTCAATCTGAGATAAAATAATCTCATCTCCACTGGATACAATCGTGATTCTCGTAAATCTTGGATCTGCCGTCACACCGGCTGTAATACTGTCGATGTTGTATCCTCTTCTTGTGAATAGTCCGGATATTCTACTTAATACTCCGGAATTGTTGTCAACTAATAATGAATAAACTCTCTGCATAATGCACCTCTTTCTTGTATCTTTTCAAAAACAGAGTGCGTTCTGTTTTTAAATAATAGCAATATCTCATGTATTTGTCAAGTATCTATCTTATCTTTCTAAGAACTTTTTTATCTTTTTTTGATTTTTACTCTTTCTCACTGAACCAGGAAATATTCGTTCCGTCACTCGTTGCAATAATGGTTCCAAGCAGATCTGTGCGGTAAACCTGCACATCATCGTTATTCAGGCGCTCCAGCGTCTCCTGATGCGGATGTCCATAAGAATTATCCACGCCACAGCT
>OLXW01001686.1_pt1 | contig 10665 bp, 9 predicted proteins | sample 1673551 | NCBI WGS metagenome assembly OLXW01 (sample SAMEA103958114, study PRJEB25191) | human gut metagenome | reverse complement strand
ATTTTGCCTGTGTCTTTTTTCCAACCTGACATTTTGCACTATCAATCCCAATACTAAACTGATATGTATACTCTTTCGGCGTATTCCATATGATTCCCCTGCTTGTGATCGCTTCCGAAAAAGTGCCGTTTGGAATATACATCGACTGACTTACTGTCTGATTCGCCGGTTTCGCTGCTGCCTGCGGATTCTCGGCATTCCCAAAGCACTGCGCCCATGTATAGACTCCATCCATATAAAAACATCCGATTCCTATCGTTGTGGCATCTTTCGAAAGAATATTCTCTCTATGACCTTCTGAATTCATCCAACTGTTCATCACTTCTGAAGCTGAACGCTGATTGATCGCAACATTTTCTGCGATCATAGCTGCATTTGCGGAAAAACAGGCTGCACCATCCGGTCTTGTATGGGAAAACAGCACTTCCTGTTCGCCAGCCCTGATCATAGCTGTTTCTAACAGACTGCTATCCATCGTCAGTGCCGACAAACCATTTTCCGCTCTTTTTTTATTTACAATGGAAAGAACCTCAAAGGCTTTTTTATAATCTCTGGTACCGGAAATGGTGATCTTCTCTGCATAATGAAGTCCATTTTTACCAAACTTCACAAGTTCTTTATTCAGGCAGTTTACCTGTACCCCTGCCTCAAAGGCGTTCTCATCTACATACTGTGTAGATGCCGGAAGCGTAATACTGGTTAAAGAAGGGCAATTTGCAAATGCCTGTCGATAGATTGTTTTCACCTTTGACAAATTTACCGTTTCTAACGCATAGCACTGTGCAAAATCAGCATAACCGATCGTTTCTAAGCCTTTTGCCGTAAACGTTTTCAGGCTGCTACAACTGTTAAAAACGGAACCACCCCATTTTTTCATTCGATCCGGAAGTGTGACGTTCACTAAACTGCTACAATCGCAGAAAGTACGCATACCCAAGGTCTGAAGTCCGCCAAAATCAATCGTTTTAATGCTGCTGCACGCCTCAAACATCCTGTAAGGGGACTCTTTCAGTCCTTTCCCGAATTTGACGGATGTAATCTCTGTACAACTATCGAATGCAAAACTGCCAGCCGTTGTTATCTTATCGGTAAGTACCAATGCTCCTGATAATGAGGAATCGTAAAATGCTCCCTCCCCAAGTGTTGTTACATTGGAAAAACGAACGCTTTTCAGATTACGGGTCTTGGAAAAAGCATAATCTCCGATCTGCTTTACACCGGTCGGCACGGTAAATTGTGTAACCGCTTTATTCACTGGAAATAGCACTAACGTGGACTTATCTTTTGTATATAAAACACCATCTTCTGCTATAAAAGCAGTGTTGCCGGATGCAACTTTCAACTCGGAAAGGCTCGTATTGCCAAATAATATCTGTGGCGAAAATTTTGTCATTTTTTTAGGAATTTCAAAAGTAGTAATCACGGTCTCCTGCAATGCATAATCCCCCATTGTGGTTACTCCGCTTGCGGAAAATGCTGCTAATGAAGTACATCCTGCAAATGCTCCGCTCTCTATGGTTTTGACATTCTTAGCAAGTTTTACTTCTGTAAGTGATGAACACTCATAAAATGCGGCCTCTTTGATGGTCTGTAAGGATTGTGGAAAGCTAACCGATGTAATGGAACTCATTCTGCAAAAGTTCTGCTGTCCGATCACGGTAATCCCCTCACTGATCACTACACTCTTTACATTGAGTTCGCTCCACGGTGCAGGTTCTGACAGACTTGCATCCGGCATTGCACCGGAACCTGTGATCGTCAGTGTCGTACCTGATAATTTCCATTTTACATTGCCATATGTACCGCTCTGCGCAGAAGCTCCTGTCGCATTCTGAGTCAGATCATTCGTTCCGGTACTTTTTTGTTCTTCCTGATCCTTTACTTCTATGTTCTCTGCTTCTGTACTCTTTGTATCCTGACTCTTTACTTCTGTATTTTTTGCATCTTCGTTCTCTTTTGGTTTGTATTTTCCCGCCGGTGAGATGTCCTGAGCTTTCCCTCCGACTAACTGCCCGTCCTCTTTTTGGAGAGATGCTGCTGCCTGTACGGATTTTGTGGAAAATCCAGACATTGCGTATAAAAGACAGCATCCCATGAACAGTCCTAACACTAATTTTCCTTTTTGTTTCTTTTTCATAGCTTTAGACCTCCTTTTTTAGTTGATTTTCCAGTAATAATATATTATTTCCCTACTTTTTTCAGTGATCCTATCAATCACCCTTTCAGTCACCTTTTCAGTCACTTTCCTATTTCAAAATCTTGTATTGTTATTGCTTTATTTTACCACATTTATCTGCTTACCGGAATATATTTGGAATAATCAAAAGAATCAAAAAAGACATTCGGACTCCTTTCAGAATCCGAATGCCTAAAATATTATACGCTATTTCCGTAATTGTGTTTGCATTGGTACAAATTCAATTTTTAATTGCATCCCCATACCATGAGCTAACCGCTTCAAAAGTTTTAAAGATGGATTTCTGGTTCCATTTTCAAGTTTACTTATATCTGCCTGATCTATTCCCGTACGCTTTGCAAGCTCTTTTTGTGTTAAATTCTGTTCAATGCGTGCATCAATCATGGCACGAATAACATCCATTTCCGGCTGCATGTCATCCCATTCCTTTTTAAATTCAGGGTCTTTTAATTCTTCTTGTAATAAATTTTGAAATTCACTCATTATTCACCACTCCTTTCTAAAAAAGCTTTTCTGCATTTCTTTGCATATTCAATTTCACTTGGCGGTGTCTTTTTCGTCTTCTTAACAAAACCATGTGTTAATACTATTCTCCCTTCATAATAAAAGAAATATAATACTCTTGAAATATCTGTCCCTACTTTTGCTCGCAATTCAAATATTCCGTCACCTAAAGGTTTACTGTATGGTTCTCTTAACTGATTCCCATACTGCTCTAAAATACTAACTAAGCCAAATAATTTTGCCTTCATTTTAGGATTTTGTGAAAGCATAAAATCTTTCGCGGGTTTCTTTCCCTCCTCTGTTTCGTAGAATTCTGCTTTAAATTCACTCATAACTTTCCTCCGATGTGATTTCTATATAAATATAATATGGTGTTTTTACCATATTGTCAAGCAACAGGGCACGCCTTGATTAAAAACAAACCGTAATGTAAATTATGATAAAATGAAACCAAGTCCTCTCCCCATGGAATCCCCCACGAGTAAAGGACTTGCTCTCTTATTTTCTTCTCTTCACATTTCTTAGCAATCAGAAAATGCAATCTCTCCATTACTCTTACAGGCTCTAAAAGCTCTGTTCCGTAATCTAACATCATAAATTCATCACCGCCATAACGTGCGACAAAGATGTGATACTCTCCTGCAAGCTGCATCATACACTCTGCAATGGAAACCAATGCATTGTCACCCTCTGCATGAGCATACTTGTCATTGATCTGTTTAAAACGGTTTGCATCTAAAATATAGAGAAGCATTGGATGCTCTTTATCCACCTGCGGGATTTTTGCCTCCAGCATAAAAAACAGACGTTTCCGGTTATTCAGTCCGGTCAGTGCGTCATTATAGATCTGTGTCCTTTGTACATAGACAAAAATGATAAACAACGAAGTGATGATCGCCGGTGCTATGATCGGTGTGTTTCCAACTGTCATCTGTACCATACCTGCTGCCAATGGAAATATCAAAAATATTCCAAACAGCCAGCACAATGTCCGTCTTTCCTTATTCGTTTCCCGGATGCCATACTTTACGGCATAGATACAGACTACAAGACTATACAGATATTGCAGGGATGACACAAAAACGAACAATACGCCTCTTTGGTATGTACCATCTGCCGCAATCTGAAATACCCAGCCGGTCCACGGTGTCGTCAGACATAATACCATTGCAAGCCCGATCGGTATCTGACAGATCAGATAGACCAGTCTGCCCGGACGTTTATCCGTTCTTCTGATGCGTGCCATCGCAAAAAAAATCTACCCCTATATAGGTTACTACCATTTGCAAATTCACAGACTCTCCCACCTCTTTCTGTTACTTTTCCTCTACCTTCTTTCTCCAGTAAAATTTATTCCTAATCCTTAGACTCAATTACAATTAATCTGCCTGTTCGAAATTCAATCTCTGCCTGTTCTCCTGTGATCTCATTACTGATCCCAATTGAATGGCAGTGATCTAATATATAATCCTCTAATGGATATTTCATTCCCTTTAATGTGATGCCTTCCACAGCTCCCATAAACGGAAGCAGTGAGACATATTTTCCATACTGTGTTTCTCTTTTGATCACGGTTCTTTGATCTATGACCTGTACCCGGTTATGTGCATCTACAAGATAAGCCGAAATTCCCTCTTCCCGCAGCAATCCCAGCAGATAGACATTTGCAAGCATATGGTCTAACCTGCTTCCGGTTCCTCCTACAATATGAATCTCTTCTGCCCCAAGCTCTGCCGCAGTCTGCACTGCTGACTCGGTATCCGTATCGTCTTTTTCCGGACGTAATACTTTCCACTCAATGCCGTCCATTTTTCGATACGCCTCTAATACAGCCGGGTCTACGGAATCAAAATCGCCCACGATCATGTCCGGTTTTTTTCCGCACTTATATAAAAACTCCATGCCGGAGTCCGCAGCAATGATATAACGAAATTGTTGTTCTTCTATATATTTTAACATAAAAGATGCCTCTATGGCACCGCCTGATACTACCAATATCTTTTTTGTTTTTTGTATCATTTTACTAATCCGCTCTTATTTCATCCGATTTAAAAATTCCTGCACATTCTGCTCTACATCACCTTTGAACACTGCACTTCCTGCCACGATGATATTTGCTCCTGCATCCATGACCATTTCCACATTGTCCAGATTGATCCCTCCATCCACCTGGATGTCGGTTTTGAGTCCCTGACGCTCGATCATCTCCTTTAACTTACGGATTTTTTCCGTACAATAGGAAATGTAGGACTGTCCGCCAAAGCCCGGATTGACTGTCATCAACAATACCATGTCCACTTTTGGCAGGATATACTCTACCGCTTCTAATGGGGTTGCAGGATTCAATGCCACTCCTGCTAAGACATCATGCTCTTTGATCACTTCAATGGTGCGGTCTAAATGTTTACACGCTTCTGCATGAACGGTAATGATATCCGCTCCTGCTGCCGCAAATTCGTCAATATAACGAATCGGCTCCTCGATCATCAGATGCACATCAAAAATTCTCTCCGTCAGCGGACGGATCGCTTTGAGCACCGGAAATGCAAAGGAGATGTTTGGGACAAAACAGCCATCCATAACATCAATATGCACATAATCCGCTCCCGCTTCATCAATCACTCGGATCTGCTCGCCTAAATTGGCAAAATCAGCAGATAATATAGACGGTGACAGACATTTCATAATTAAGTTCCTCCTAATACTTTTTCGTATCTTTTATTTCTTCATATAAGGTACAGTAGTTCTCATACCGCTCTGTACTGATCTTTCCTTCTGACAGTGCTTCCTTTACTGCACAGTCCGGCTCATGGATGTGACTGCATCCCGTAAAACGGCATTGTTCTTCTAATGCCACAAATTCAGGATAGCACTCTTTTAAATCCTCTTTTTCAAATCCCGGCATATACATGGAGCTGAATCCCGGCGTGTCCATCAGATAGGTGTTTTTCGAAAGCGGTATGACCTGTGAATGTCTCGTTGTATGCTTTCCTCTTTCGATCTTCATACTGATCTCTCCGGTCTCCATTCGGATCTCTGACTGCAGCACATTCGTAAGCGAAGATTTTCCGACACCGGACGGACCGGCTAAGGCGAAGGTCTTGCCCTCTATCTGCTCTTTGACTGTTTCTATGCCGATCTGCTCTTTCGCACTGACAAAACAGATCGGATATCCGGCTGCGGCATAGATGTCCTGCAGTCTCTTTCGTTCTTCTTCATCCACTAGATCTGTCTTATTAAAACAAAGCACTGCCGGAATATGCTGATATTCCATCATCACTAGAAAACGGTCTAACAGATGGAAGTTTGGCTTTGGCTTTGCCGCCGCAAAGACCACCAATGCTCCGTCTATATTGGCAACTGCCGGCCGGATCAGTTCGTTTTTCCTCGGCAGAATTTTTTCGATATTTCCTTTTTTCTCATTTTCATCTAAAATAGCAATTTCCACGTTATCTCCGACTAACGGTTTGATTTTCTGATTGCGAAAACTGCCTTTTGCTTTACATTCATAAATTCCGGCTCCTACTACATGAATGTAGTAGAACCCGGAAATTCCTTTTACTATCTTTCCCTGCATATCTTTCCTTACTGCTTGTTAAATGTAACGTCCTGTACCTGTTTCTGCTCTGTTCCGTCAGAAAGTGACCAGGTAATCTCAAGTTTTCCGGAAGACATTTCTGCGATATCTGTTTTCTGGATCGAGTATGGGAAGGATTCGATCGCAATACTGTTCCACTGCTCTAACACTGTTCCATTAGAGTCCTTTAATACAATACTTGCACCTACCACACTGTCATTATCTGCCGGTGCCGTAATCTTGGCACTGAACTTATAATAAGTAATCTTTGGTCCGTCACTGATGACCAGACTGATATTGCTTCCCGCATCGACATATTTTCCATCTGCGATACTCTGACTGATGACATTTCCTGCCGCAACGGTATCACTGTTCTCTTTGGTAACACTTGTTACCGTCAGTCCTGCTCCTGACAGTTCGTTTCTGGCATCTGTCTCCGATTTTCCAACCACATTTGGAACTACGACCGGTGCTTTTCCCTGAGATACAACAATACTGATACTGTCACCCTTCTTTGCCTTGGCACCTGCATCCGGTGTCTGGGAGATGACCTGACCGCTTGCTACTGTATCACTGTTTGCGTAATCCCTTGAATACTTAAATCCGTTATCCTGCAGTTTATTAATGGCGGATGTCTCATCGAGTCCCTTGACATCCGGAACGGAAACTTCACCCACGCCACTGCTCATCACAACGACAATGGTTGTATTTTTCTTGATCATATCTCCTTTGTCTTCACTCTGGGAGATGATCTCTCCTGCATCATATTTTTCGGAAGCCTGTGTGCCGCCGTCTTTGATGCCTAGATCAATTTTATTTAATGCTTTTTTTGCTTCCTCATAGGTCATTCCGGTGACATCGATCATCTCGACCTGTTCGCTGTCTTTCTCGGTTTTTGTCGCCTCTTTTGTATCATCCTTTTTACCGGAGGAACCAAATTTTACGATCCCACTGACACTTAAGATCAGCCAGATGACAATTCCGACAATGATCACACCTGCAACGATCCCTGCAATGGACATAGCCTTTTCCATCTTCGGATTGAGTTCGCCTTCGGATTCTTCCTCCTCTTCGTCGTCCTCATCCTCTTCCGCTTCTTCCTGCGGATCATAATAAACGCTTTCTGCTTCTTTTTTGATGCGCTCTAAATCTTCATCGTTATATTTTCTTGTCTCGCCGCCGACATTCGGATCTACCAATGTCACAAAATCTTCATCCGGGTTGATCAGCGATTTCTTTAAGTCCAATAGCAGATCGCCCATGGTCTGATATCTTCTGTCAGCATTCTTCTGTGTACATTTTAAGATGATCTTTTCTAAGCTGACCGGAAGATTTGGTGCATAAGCACTCGGTGCTACCATTTCTTCCTGCAAATGCTGGATCGCCACGGCTACGGTGGTATCTCCGTCAAACGGTACACGTCCTGTCACCATTTCGTACATCACGATTCCTAAGGAATAGATGTCACTTCTGCCATCCACAAAACCGTTTCTTGCCTGCTCCGGGGAAGAATAATGGACAGAACCCATCACATCCGAATTAATGGTATTTGATGTTGCCGCTCTTGCAATACCAAAGTCCATGACTTTGACTTTTCCCTCTGTGGAGATCATGATATTCTGCGGTTTGATATCCCGATGGATGATCTGTTTGTTGTGGGCAGCTTCAATACCTCTTGCTACCTGAATGGCAATACTGACGGCTTCCTTAAAGGATAACTGTCCTTTCTTTTCAATGTATGTCTTAAGTGTGATTCCCTCAACATATTCCATGACGATATAATGAAGCCCCTCTTCGCTTCCTACATCATAGATATTTACAATATTTGGATGCTCCAGCCCTGCTGCTGACTGTGCCTCCGTGCGAAATTTTGCTACAAATCCACGATCTTCCGAAAATTCCGGTTTTAATACTTTTATTGCCACAAAACGGCCAAGCACATGATCCTTTGCTTTATAAACATCGGACATTCCGCCTGCACCAATCTTACTTACGATTTCATAGCGATCTGCTAAATACGTCCCAACTGTTAACATTCTTTCACCTCATCAAGAAAATGGTTCTATAATCATTACTGTAATATTGTCTTTTCCACCGTTGTCATTTGCAGTTTTTACAAGAAGTCCGGCGCGTTCCTCAATGGAAGCATCCCGCAGAATAATACTGCAGATTTCTTCGTCTTCCACCATATTCGTGAGTCCGTCCGTACAGATTAAGATGTGGTCATCTTTCTTTAATTCCACTTCAAAAAAATCTGCCTCTACTTCTTCCCCTGCACCGACTGCGCGGGTGATAATATTTTTGTCCGGGTGCTCACGTGCTTCCTTTGCACCTACTTCACCGATCCTGACCATCTCTGCCACAAGAGAATGATCCCTCGTGATCTGCCGGATGCCATCCGTACCGATGATATACAGTCTGCTGTCTCCGACATTTGCAACATAAAGCCGTCCGTCAATAATGGTGGCTGCAACAAGTGTCGTCCCCATACCTTTTTTCGCTTCATCTTCTGCAGCTTCTGTGATCAGAAGTCTGTTTGCAGTTGTTATTGCCTCTTTTAAAATTGTAACTGGTTCTTCTCCCGAACTCCGGGACACGGATGCAACGATGCGCTGCGTTGTGTAACGCGATGCGTAATCTCCTGCCTTGTGTCCCCCCATGCCATCTGCAACAATGTACAGATTCGGGAGATTCCCAACGGGTTCATCCGACGCGAAAAAATAATCCTGATTCATTTCACGAAGAATGCCTGTATCCGTTATGGAATACGTCTTCATCCGCTTTATCCTTTCTCAATTACATGTAATATACATACTCTTCCATCATCTGTCTATCTTAGCACATGACTTTTCGTTATGCAAGTCTCTGATTCTCTTTGTACTTGCGCCTTAATTGTCCGCAGGCACCATCAATATCACGCCCCATCTCACGGCGTACTGTCACCGTTAAACCACTCCGTTCCAGTTTCTCCTTAAAAGCTTCGATGACATGTGCATTTGACTGCACATAATCCCGCTCCCTGATCGGATTCACCGGAATCAGATTTACATGACAGTTCATCCCGTGGATCAGTTCCGTCAGTTCTTTTGCATCTTCTTTTGTATCATTGACACCACCTACCAGACTGTACTCAAACGTCACACGTCTGCCGGTCTGTTCAAAATAATACCTGCAGGCATCAATTACTTCATGAATGTCATATTTGTTCGCCACCGGCATCAGCTCCAGACGTTTTTTCTGGTTGGAAGCATGTAAAGATAATGCCAGCGTAATCGCAAGTTTTTTATCCGCCAGTTCCCGCATCCGCGGAACAATTCCGCAAGTGGAAACAGTCAGGTTTCTCTGGCTGATGTGAAGTCCGTTCTCATCCGTCAGCAAAGTGATAAATTTTACCAGATTATCAAAATTATCCATCGGTTCCCCGGTGCCCATGACAACAACATTCGAAATCCGCTCTCCGATATCCTTACCAATCTGATAGATCTGATCCAGCATTTCCGCCGGTGCAAGTCCTCTCACCAGTCCGTCCAGTGTTGATGCACAGAACCGGCATCCCATCCGACAGCCGACCTGTGAAGAAATACATACGGAATTTCCGTGCTTATATTTCATCAGCACACTCTCAATGACATTTCCGTCTTCCAGTAAAAACAGATATTTGCGGGTTCCATCCAGTTTTGAAATCTGTACCTGTTCTTTTCTGAGTGTGATGATCCTGCAGGTCTCATCCAGTCTCTCCCGCAAGGTTTTGGAAAGATTCGTCATCTCCTCAAAGCTTTCCACCTGCCGCACATGTAACCACTCATATACCTGCTTTGCACGAAACGCTTTCTCCCCCATATCGGAAAAAAAGGTTTTTAATTCTTCCAGATCCATGGACTTAATATCTGTCTTTTCACTCATCCTCTTATTTACTCCTTACCAGCTTTGCAAGAAAAAATCCGTCACTTCCGGCTTCTCCCGGGAAAATCTGTCTCTGGAATTCCAGGGAAAATTCCGGATGTTCTTTTAAAAACCATGCGGTGTTATCCTCATTTTCTGACCGGTGGATCGTACAGGTACTGTACACAAGTGTCCCGCCCGGTCTGACATAATCCCATACAACAGAAAGAATCTGTCTTTGCAGTTTTGCAAGCTCTGCCGCCTTTTCTTTGGTCATCTTATAACGGATATCCGTCTTCTTTCCCATAACGCCAAGTCCGGAACACGGCAGATCACAGACTAAGACGTCCGCTTTCTGATGGGAATCCGGATCATCCACCGTTGCATCCATCTGTACCGCTTTCATATTTGACAATCCATGTCTGGCTATGTTCTCCCGGATCAGATCCACCTTATATTCTGTCAGATCCCTTGCCTCTACCATACCACTTCCCTGAAGCAGTTC
>OLXW01001678.1_pt1 | contig 10695 bp, 9 predicted proteins | sample 1673551 | NCBI WGS metagenome assembly OLXW01 (sample SAMEA103958114, study PRJEB25191) | human gut metagenome | reverse complement strand
AATGTGGGATACCGGATATGATAAAAAAGGTGGAATGATTTTGTATCATATATAGAACAGTCGGGAGGATGTGTACAGCATGCTCCCTTGCTTTTAGGAGGTGCGAAGTTGGAAACCAGAGAAATACTGACAAGATTTAAGAATGGAGAACTTTCTATCGAGGAAGCAGAACATTATTTTCGTAAAGAGCCGTTCGAAGAGATGGATGATTATGCAAAGCTGGATTCGCACAGAGAAATCAGAAACGGATTTCCGGAAGTGATCTTTTGCAGCGGGAAGGCAGATCAGCATTTTGTGCATATTTTCCAGAAACTGTATGAAGACAATGGAGAGGTGTTTGGAACGAGAGCGTCCAGACATCAGTATGAACTTGTAAAAGATCTTCTTCCGAATGTAGAATACGATGAGCTGTCTCATATTATCAAAATAGAGAAAAAAGATAAAGAGTATATCGGTAAGATCGCGATATGTACGGCAGGGACAGCCGATATTGCGGTGGCAGAGGAGGCGGCTCAGACAGCTGAATATTTCGGCTCACATGTGGACAGAGTTTTTGACATCGGAGTCAGCGGTATTCACAGACTCTTTTCCAGGCTGGAAGTAATCCAGGATGCTAACTGTGTGATTGCAGTTGCCGGTATGGAAGGGGCGCTGGCAAGCGTGCTTGGCGGACTTGTGGATAAACCGGTGATCGCAGTACCGACATCGGTCGGATATGGTGCAAGCATGAACGGATTGTCGGCACTTCTGACAATGATCAATTCCTGTGCAAACGGAATTGCAGTTGTAAATATTGACAATGGATATGGTGCCGGATACATTGCGACACAGATCAACCGTCTGGCATCCAGAGAATATAATGCAAAATAAAACAGAACAGGTGAATATATGGGAAAAACATTATACTTAGAATGTTATTCGGGAATCAGTGGTGATATGACAGTTGCGGCTCTTCTCGATCTGGGGGCAGACAGAGGAGTGCTGGACAAAGCACTATACAGCCTTCCGGTGAGCGGATTTCGTACCCAAATTTCAAGAGTAAAGAAATCAGGGTTTGATGCCTGTGATTTCAATGTGATTCTGGAACATGACAATCACGACCATGATATGGAATATCTGCATGGACATGAACACGAGATGGAACATCATTATAATCATGAACATACGCATTCAGCAGAATATCACTATCATGATCACGAACACACACATGCAGCCGAGCATCCTGATTATGAACATACATATGAACACAGCCATGAACATTCACATACACATGAGCATCGTGGAATGCGGGAGATCACAGAAATTATTCAGGGATCAGAAATGACAGACAGAGCCAAAAAGATGGCGCTGCATGTGTTTGATATTCTTGCACATGCGGAATCAAAGGCTCATGGTGTAAATGTAGAGGAAGTTTATTTTCATGAAGTAGGTGCCATTGATTCTATCGTGGATATCGCTGCAATTGCAGTCTGCATGGATAATCTGGATATTACTGATGTGATCGTACCGGTTTTATATGAGGGAACCGGATTTATCCGCTGTCAGCATGGACAGATTCCGGTACCGGTACCGGCAGTTGCACACATTGCAGAGGATCATCATCTGAAACTGAAAATCACTGATATACAGGGAGAACTGGTGACACCGACAGGTGCAGCTGTAGTGGCAGCTTTCCGCACATCTGAAAAACTACCGGAAGATTTTTCGATATTAAAGAGTGGACTTGGTGCGGGAAAAAGAGAATATCGCTGTCCTGGAATTCTTCGTGCCATGCTGATTCAGACAGAACCGGCGGATGCAAAAATGACAGATATGATCTGGAAACTGGAGACGGATATCGATGACTGCAGCGGCGAGGTTATGGGACATGTGCTGAAACTTCTTATGGAAAACGGGGCAAGAGAAGCACATTATATGCCGATTTATACAAAGAAAAACAGACCTGCATATACACTGACGGTAATTTGCAAAGAGGAGGACAGGGAAAATCTGGAAAACCTGATTTTTGCAGAGACGACAACAATTGGTATCCGCAGAGCAGAAATGCAGCGTACGATCCTGAAAAGAGAAATCAGCACATTTAAAACACCTCTTGGTCAGGCAAAAGCCAAAATATGTACCCTGCCGGACGGACAGATAAGATGTTATCCGGAATATGAAAGTGCGGAAGAACTGGCCTCACGAAACCAGATCAGTTTTCGCGAGGCATATGACAGTATCAGGAGTTATTGGACAACAGAAAGGTGAGACAGAACGATGAAAACAGGACTTGTTTTGGAAGGCGGCGCAATGCGCGGAATTTATACAGCCGGTGTACTGGATGTTTTTTTGGAGCATGGAATACATTTTGACGGAGTGATCGGTGTTTCCGCGGGAGCACTGCATGGCTGTTCATTTGTATCCGAACAAAAAGGAAGAAGTCTTCGTTATTTCAAAAAATACCGGAATGACAAACACTTTATGAGCTGGTGGAGCTTTCTGCACACAGGAGAAGTGGTAGGAAAGCAGTTTTGTTATCATGACATTCCGGAGCGGCTTGATCCATTTGATTATGAAGCGTTTGTGAAATCTGATACAGATTTTTATGCGACCTGTACCAATGTTGAGACAGGCAAAGCGGAATATATTAAAATCACAGATATGTTGAGCCAGGTCGATGCCATGCGCGCGTCTGCTTCGATGCCATATGTTTCAAAAATCGTGGATTATAACGGGATGAAACTTCTTGACGGAGGCTGTGCGGACAGTATTCCGGTTGAAGCATTTTACAAGATGGGTTATGAACGTCTTGTGGTTGTACTTACAAGAGAAGCCGGATTTGTAAAAAAACCTGAGAATGCAAAAATGGCAGAAATCCGCTATCATAAATATCCGGAGTTTGTACAGGCACTTCAGAACAGACATGTAGTCTATAACCACAGTCTGGAAGTCCTGAAAGAAATGGAACGGGCAGGCCAGGCATTTGTGATCCAGCCGGATAAAAAACTGGATATCAGTCGTATGGAAAATGATATTGAAGTGATCCAGCAGGTGTATGATCTGGGAGGAAAAGATGCGCGTATCCGCATGAAAGCATTGAAAGACTGGATGAAACAGTAACCGAAACAGAATAAGAGTGGGCCGAAATATAAAATTCAGTTGCACACCGTGCTGGTATTCTGGTATAATGAGTTGCATAAATATAGAACGAAATAAAAAAGTACAAGGGTGTACAGCGCGCAGGCTGCGTGAGGTATGCCCTTATGCTTTTTTGTCGAAAAGCGAGGGAGGAAACAATATGGATGCAATAACAAACCTGATCAATCAGATCGATACCTGGGTGTGGGGCTGGTGGATGATTCTTCTGCTTCTTGGTACACACATTTTTATGACGATCCGAACCGGAGTGATTCAGCGAAAGATCGGAACAGCAATCAAACTGTCTGTTACGAAGGATCCGGATGGAGAAGGCGAAGTCAGCCAGTTTGGAGCACTGACAACGGCACTGGCATCTACGATCGGAACCGGAAACATCATTGGTGTGGGAACGGCAATAGCCCTCGGTGGTCCCGGAGCAGTTCTGTGGTGCTGGCTTACCGGTGTATTCGGTATTGCGACAAAATACAGTGAATCACTGATCGCAGTTAAATATCGTGTCAAAACAAAAGACGGTCGTATGCAGGGCGGTGCAATGTATGCACTTGAGCGTGGACTTCATATGAAATGGCTCGGATTGATCTTTGCCATTTTTGGCGGCTTTGCATCTTTTGGAATCGGCTGTGCGACGCAGGTGAATGCAATTGCAACGGTCTGTCAGGAAAATCTTCACATTCCTCCGGCAGCGGTAGGAATTGCAGTAGCTGTACTGACTGCATTGGTTATTTTCGGAGGAATCAAAGCAATCGCAAATGTCTGTGAAAAACTGGTTCCGTTTATGGCTGCATTTTATGTGGTTGGCTGTTTTATCATTCTGTGCATCAACTATGATTTTATCATACCGGCAGTAGTGACGATCTGTAAGATGGCTTTTACACCCGGCGCAGCAGCAGGTGGTCTGGTAGGACGCGGAATTATGATGGCAATGCAGTATGGAATTGCAAGAGGTCTTTTTTCAAACGAGTCCGGTATGGGCTCGGCACCGATCGCAGCGGCAGCAGCACAGACGAGAAATCCGGTCCGTCAGGCTCTGGTTTCCAGTACCGGTACATTCTGGGATACCGTTGTTGTATGTCTGATGACAGGACTGGTACTTGTCACCAGTATCATGAAAAATCCGGCAATCGATATGGGACAGATCACAAATGGTGGTGTCCTGACTACGCTGGCATTTCAGCAGATTCCGGTTCTCGGACCGGTCATCCTCGTGGTTGGCATTATTTCCTTTGCATATTCTACTGTACTTGGATGGGCATATTACGGAGAACGCTGTGTGGAATATTTTGCCGGAAGAAAAGGCCTTGTGCCATATCGTGTCCTTTACATAGCGGTAGCTGTGATCGCACCGGTTATTTCATTGAACCTTGTCTGGACGATCGCGGATATTCTGAATGCACTGATGGCACTTCCGAACCTTGTGGCGGTATTGCTTCTGTCGAATGTGATTGTGGCGGAGACGAAAAAATATATCAATAATCTGGATGCCAAAGACGATACCGAGATTGAAATTATTGACCGCTGAAAGATTAAGCGCTAATATAATAATGCAACAGCCAAAACAGTCTGTGTGAAGCAGGCTGTTTTTGTTGCAAAAATAACAGATAAGAAACAGGAGAAAAGAATGGCAGAAGAGCACGGAATGAAAGTGATTGCAAGAATCCACAATGATTTCCCGACAAAGTTTGGGATTCCTCATCAGAGTAACCGGCTGGATGCATTGAAGGCAACAATCGTATTTGAGCCGGAATACCGGGTGCCGGAAGCATTTCGCGGACTGGAAGAATATGATTATATCTGGCTGATCTGGCAGTTTTCTGAGACAGTGCGAGAGAGCTGGTCGCCGACTGTACGACCGCCGAGACTTGGTGGGAATACACGCATGGGAGTGTTTTCCACGAGATCACCGTTTCGTCCGAACAGCCTTGGACTGTCTTCTGTGCGTCTTGAAAAAATAGAACTTCATCCGGAACTGGGACCGGTTCTTCATATTTCAGGTGCGGATCTTATGAACGGTACGCCGATCTATGATATTAAACCATATCTTCCTTACGCAGACAGCCACCCGGAAGTGAGAGGCGGTTTTACGGACAAGATCGAAGATTATCGGCTTGAAGTGGAATTCCCGGAAACACTGATAGGGAAAGTGCCGGCAGAGCAGAGAGAAGCTTTGGTGGAAGTACTTGCCAACGATCCGCGTCCCCGTTATCAGAACAAACCGGATAAGATTTACGGACTGGCATACGGCAGCAATGACATTCACTTTACGGTCAGAGAAAAGAAGCTTACAGTTTGTGATGTAACAGAATTAAAAGAATCCTTTGACAAACAAAACAGTATATGATAGTATTTCTATATGCAGTTAGCACAAACTAACGGATGAGGACATTAAGCGGAACTATGCGTCCGCTTTACTTTTAAAACGCGAGTTAGTCAAAGATAACAAAAGGAGAGTGAATCTATGAGTATCGTAATTGTAGGTGGAAATGAACGTATGGTATGTCAGTATGAGGATATCTGCAAAGGATATGGATGTAAGGCAAAAGTATTTGCAAAAGAAAAAGGAGCCATGAAGAAAAAAATCGGTGCACCGGATCTTCTGATTTTGTTTACCAGTACGGTTTCTCATAAAATGGTGAACTGTGCAGTGGAGGAAGCAAAGAAAAAATCCATACCGGTATGCAGATGTCACACAAGCAGCGCATCTGCTCTTGAGAACATTCTTCGCGAATATTGTGCATAAAAAACGGATTTTTATGTAATATTATAAAGAAACACTTGCAAAAACCCGAGGTTTTCAATAAAATAAGAGACAGATTTTCTGACTGAAAAGAGAAAACAGAAGGGTGATAAGTATTATTATGAAAAAAGTAGTAAAATTCGGAGGAAGCTCTCTGGCCAATGCAGAACAGTTTCAGAAGGTCGGAGATATCATCAGAAGCGATGAGAGCAGACGTTATGTGGTACCGTCCGCACCGGGAAAGAGATTTTCCGCAGACACGAAAGTAACGGATCTTCTGTATACATGCTATGGCAAAGCAGAAGCAGGAGAGGATTTCACAGATGTCCTTACGGAAATTAAGGGACGTTTTTATGAGATCATCAAAGGCTTGAATCTTGACCTGTCTCTTGAGGAGGAGTTCAGACAGATTGAAGCAGATTTTAAGGCACATGCAGGCAATGAATATGCAGCATCCCGTGGAGAATTCCTGAACGGTAAAGTAATGGCTGCATATCTCGGATATGAATTTATTGATTCTGCAACCGTAATCCGATTTGACAAAAACGGAAATTTCGATGCAGACAAAACAGATAAACTTTTAAGTAAGCGTCTCCAGAAGTGCGAGAGAGCAGTTGTTCCGGGATTCTATGGTGGTATGGAAGACGGAACTGTAAAGACATTTTCACGTGGCGGATCTGATGTTACCGGTTCGCTGGTAGCGAAGGCAATCCATGCAGACATTTACGAAAACTGGACAGACGTTTCCGGATTCCTTGTCACAGATCCGAGAATCGTCGATAATCCGGCAGTGATCGAGACAATCACATACAGAGAACTTCGTGAGCTTTCTTATATGGGTGCGACTGTTCTTCATGAAGATGCGATTTTCCCGGTTCGTAAGGAAGGTATTCCGATCAACATTCGTAATACAAACCGTCCGGAAGATAAGGGAACTTTTATCGTAGAAAGCACCTGCCGCAAACCGAAATATGTGATTACAGGTATTGCTGGTAAGAAGGGCTTCTGTTCCATTAATATTGAAAAATCCATGATGAACAGTGAAATCGGTTTTGGAAGAAAGGTTCTTCAGGTATTTGAAGATCAGGGAATCAGCTTTGAACATGTTCCTTCTGGAATCGACACAATGACTGTTTATGTTCATCAGGATGAATTCGAAGAAAAAGAGCAGCAGGTAATTGCAGGCATTCACAGAGCAGTGCAGCCTGATTTTGTAGAGATGGAATCTGATCTGGCGCTGATCGCAGTTGTTGGCCGTGGCATGAAGTCCCAGAGAGGAACTGCAGGCCGTGTATTTTCTGCACTGGCACATGCACATGTCAATGTAAAAATGATCGATCAGGGATCCAGTGAGCTGAATATCATCATTGGTGTGGAAAACAGAGATTTCGAAACTGCTGTAAAAGCAATTTACGATATTTTTGTCCTGACACAGATGTAAGCAGGTAATATTTTTCAGATCTGATTCAGGAGGATAAAGCACATGGTTGAAAGACATATCAGATTAAATGAAACAGAAGACGTAAAAGAATTTGTGAATGAAGCCGCCAAATGTGATTTTGATATTGACATATCCTATAACAGAATTGTCATTGATGCAAAATCCATTTTAGGTATTCTGAGCATGGATCTTACAAGGGAACTGACAGTAAGATGCTACGGAGAGAGCAAGAGATTCAATGAAGTAATTGCAAAATTTGCTGTAGCATAAGTGAAAATGCGTGGGCGCATATTCCGGAAACGGGTATGCGCCTTTTTGCATTGCAGAGTAAGGAGGCAGAAACAGCATGGAAAAACCGATCGTTCGTATTTCGGTTCGAAATCTTGTAGAATTTATATTACGAAATGGTGATCTGGTGAGCGGAAGCGGCACTTCGGATAAAGAAGCCATGCTGAAAGGAAGCAGGCTTCACCGTAAGATACAGAAGCAGATGGGAAGCCACTACCAGCCTGAAGTTTCTCTGAAAAAAGATACAGAGTATGATGATCTGATTCTTCGCGTAGAAGGCAGGGCAGACGGGATTTTTTTGCAGGATGAGCAATTTTGTATTGATGAGATCAAGGGTGTTTATAAGAAACTTGAACTTATGGAAGAACCGGTACTGGTGCATCGTGCGCAGGCACTTTGCTATGCATGGATCTATCTGGATGCGCATGACCTGGAGAAAATAGACATACAGATGACGTATGCGCACCTTGATACCGAAGTGATCAAACGGTTTCGGGAGACACTTACCAGAGCAGAACTGAAACAATGGTATGAAGAACTTACTGACAGTTATCATAAATGGCTGGCATATCAGATCGAATGGCGCAAAAAACGAAATGAATCAATGGAAAATCTGGAATTTCCCTTTGAATACCGCAAGGGGCAGCGGAAGATGGTATCTGGCATTTATCATGCCATTTCAAAAAAAGAACAGATTTTTATCCAGGCTCCGACCGGTGTCGGAAAGACCATGTCGGCTGTTTTTCCGGCAGTACGCGCAATCGGGCAGGGAATGGCTGAGACGGTCTTTTATCTGACGGCAAGGACGATTACAAGGACAGTAGCACAGGATGCTTTTGAAATATTACGGGACAGAGGTCTTCTGTTTAAAGTTATTACGATCACGGCAAAAGAAAAACTCTGCTTCTGCGACAAGCCGGAATGTGATCCGGAAAAATGTCCTTATGCGAAAGGACATTATGACCGGATCAACGATGCAGTCTATGAACTCTGGACAACGGAACAGTCATTTGACAGGGAAACACTTCTTCGTCATGCGCAGAAGTGGCAGGTCTGTCCTTTTGAGATGAGCCTTGATCTGGCAATCTGGATGGACGGTGTCATCTGCGACTATAATTATGTGTTTGATCCGAATGTCTGTCTGAAACGTTTCTTCGGGGAAAATGTATCTGGAAATTATCTTTTCTTGATTGATGAGGCACATAATCTGGTGGATCGGGGAAGAGAGATGTACAGTGCGTCCATCTGTCTGAATGACGTGATCGAGACCAGAAAATTTGTGAAGCCCTACAGTCAGAAATTATGGAAAAAACTCGGAAAAGTAAAAAAACAGATGGAAGAGCTGAGGCAGAATTGCGGTGAATGGAAAGTGCAGGAAAATGCCGGAGTACTGCCGATCAGTCTCTTAAGTGTGCAGGGGGAATTGGATCAGCTTCTTGAAGAACCACCAGCGCAGGAAGTGGTAGACGGAATCCTCGATTTCTATTTTGAAGTAAGAGATTTTTTGAATATTTCGGAGCTGGTGGATGACAATTATGTGGTCTATACGGCATTTGATGAAAACGGAAGATTTTATATGAAACTGTTTTGCGTCAATCCGGCGGAAAATCTGCAGAAATGTCTGGATAAAGGTAACAGTACGGTGTTTTTTTCGGCAACACTGCTTCCGTTACAGTATTATCGGAAGATGCTGAGTACAAGAAGTGAAAACTTCGGTATGTATGTGGAATCACCGTTTGAACAGAAAAAGAGGTGCCTTATGATTTGCCGGGATGTCAGCAGTAAGTATACCCGAAGAGGCTATGAGGAATACAGAAAGATTGCAGAATATATTGCGAGGATGAGTTGGCAGAAGAAGGGAAATTACATGGTATTTTTCCCGTCTTACCGTCTGATGGAAGATGTTTATCAGGTTTATCAGGATGAATTTTCTGTTTCCTGGGTGCGCTGCATCAGCCAGCATGCTTCAATGACGGAACTGGAGCGTGAGGAGTTCCTGGAGGAGTTTACAGAGGAAACTGAAGAAACACTGGTAGGATTCTGTGTTATGGGCGGTATTTTTTCGGAAGGAATCGATCTGATCGGTGATCGGCTGATTGGAGCCGCGGTTGTGGGAACCGGACTTCCACAGGTAAATTGTGAACGGGAGATTTTGAAAGGGTATTACGACGAAAAAGGCGAGCAGGGATTTGATTATGCCTATCGCTATCCCGGGATGAATAAAGTCCTGCAGGCGGCAGGCCGTGTGATACGTACAAAAGAGGATACGGGAGCAATTCTTCTTATGGATGAACGATTCCTGAACCGGGATTATCGGAATCTTTTCCCCCGTGAATGGAATGATGCCTGCACATGTACACTTGGGAATGTGGAAAAACACCTGCAGGCGTTCTGGGATGTTTCAGAAGAAAATGACATAATATGTTAGCTTGACATAAAGAAAATATCAGGTATACTATGGACAATTACTATTTGAACTATAGATAAGGAGAACCAGATGAAAACCGGAAACCGTTTGAAAAAATGGAAAATTTTGGCAGCAGGGTTTGTATTTATGACGACGGCATCTGCAGCGACTGCACCGGTGGCGGCAGGCAGCCTTCTTTCTGTGACCGGGGAATCCCAGATACGCCCGATCGAAGACGGATCAGGAAAATATATTTTAAAAAGTGACGGGTTTTACTGTCTGAAAGAAGATGGAAGTAAAGATACTGCTCCAGCAGTGCACTATTTTGATCATGTGAATATCGATGGAACAATACTGGACGGATTTTATTACCATGATGAGACTGGATGTTTTCAGGCAGGAAGTTCCCACATGGTAAAAATCACGAAGCTTTCCTGTGCAAAAAGTACCGATGAAGATGCAGAGACGGTGGATTTTGACGGCTATTATATGGTCAATAACCTTGGAAAACTGACAGCAGCTCCACAGGTTCGGTATATCAGCAATTACGTGATCGATAATACAACATATGACGGATATTATTATTTTGATGAAAATGGAAAGATGGTGACGGAAACAGGGACACATGAGCTGGAAATGGCATCGAACGGACAGATTTTTTCCGGAACATATTATTTTGGCGGACCA
>OLXW01001672.1_pt1 | contig 10717 bp, 10 predicted proteins | sample 1673551 | NCBI WGS metagenome assembly OLXW01 (sample SAMEA103958114, study PRJEB25191) | human gut metagenome | reverse complement strand
GCGCTGTTTCTAAAGAAGAGGCGGTTGAAAAGTTCGGCATTCGTATCGGTGAACCCGTAGTGCCGGATGTGACATTTACATATTCAGAAACCACAGATCTGATGGTTGGCAAGAGCTTTGACTGCCGTCTGGGATGTGCGGCAATTCTTAAGACTATGCATACCCTGGCTGGTCAGGAGCTGAATGTGGATATTGTTGGCGCTTGTGCAGCACAGGAAGAAGTTGGTGTACGCGGTGCCACTGTAACAGCACAGGTAATTAAACCGGATATCGCAATTGTTTTTGAGGGATGCCCGGCAGATGATACCTGCGTTGAGTCGTATATGGTTCAGACAGCTATCAAGCGAGGACCGATGCTGCGTCACATTGATGCCCGTATGATCACCAATCCACATTATCAAAGATATGCACTGGATCTGGCAGAAAAGCTTGGTATTCCGGTTCAGGATGCAGTTCGCAGTGCCGGTTCAACCAACGGTGCAGCTATACATCTGACTGAAAAAGCGGTTCCGGTTATCGTTATCGGAGTTCCGGTTCGCTATGCACATACACATTACGGAATTTCAGCTTATAGCGACTTTGATAACGCTGTTAAGCTGGCATGCGAAATTCTTAAAAGACTTGACGAAGAGCAGGTTATGAGTTTTTAAATACAATACATAAAAGAAACAAAGCATTTTCGAGACATACTAACAGAGAATTGTATTGCTACGCTTGAATGTTACCTAAATCATAAACAAAGCATTCGGAAAACCTCAGAGCTAGCAGAAGGTTAAACATGGAATCCTGATAAATAGGAATACACCAAAAAAATAGGGGCTGCCGCACTAATGCGACAGCCTCATTTAGCATACATCTTCAGTAAATGAATTATTCCTGATCAAGTATGGACTGAATTTGTTTCATTAATTGCTCGTAGTTTGATTGATCATCGATTCCGCCCATGAAAGGTTCGCCAACGATATTTCCGTCTTTATCTACGAGAACTGTTGTCGGGAATGCCATAATGTTTCCTGCATATTTTCCAACTGTTGAATCGGAGTCGAAAGTCAGGTTTTTGTAGGAAGCTCCCTTGGCCTTCAAGATTTCTTTCGCTTCTTTGATACCATCCTGATTATCATCTAATGTATCTGTATTGATACCAACAACTTCACCGCCCATTTTCTTAATTGTATCATTTAATTCATTCAGTTTAGAAAGTTCTTCAACGCAAGGCTTGCATCCACTGAACCAGAAGTTTACAACCGTAACTTTATTTTTGGTGAAAAGGCTTTCATCTACATCGTTACCATCCAGGTCTTTCCCTTTGAAACCGTGAAACACACCTGTAGAGTCATCTGTGCCGGAGGAACTACTGCCGGAAGGATCAGCTGCGGCAATTTCTTTTTCAAGTTTTGCAATTTCTTCTTCAATACCGCGGATCGTTTCAATGTCTTTACTCAGAGTAGCATATTCTTCTTCGGAGAAAGAATCTTTATTTGATTCTATTATATTTGCAAGAAAGTCCGCATAGTTTTCATTCTTGGTATCATCGTCAATGTTCTTGCTCATAAAGCCAAATGCTTTGTCCCACACATCTTTGTGATCTGCAAAGATCTGGTTTTCCTGTTGGTAAAGGTCATTCAGCTTTTCATTCAGATCACCCGAACTGCTTGAATCTGTTGTGGAAGTATCTTCCTGCTTTGAGCTTTCAGTTGTTGCGGAACCGGATGAAGTTTTGCAACCTGTGAATGCAAAAAGAATGAAAACGGCAAGAGATGCCGCAATTACTTTTTTTAATTTCATTGAGTTTGTTCTACTTGTTTTGTTTTTCATGATTTTTAATCTCCTTTTGAATATCATTTGATTCATTTTTGCTTATTTATTGTCAGCCTGTTTCTTGCCTGAAAATCCGTAATGATAGCAGATCGCATTTGTCGGACAGGCTTTCATACATGCTCCACATCGGATACATTCCGGGTGATCCGGTGTGTCTACTACATTTACATCCATTTTGCAGGCATGGCTGCATTTTTGACAGTTAACACATTTTTCAGGATCCACCTTAATCTTAAGTAATGATATTTTGTTAAACAGCGAGTAGATGGCACCAAGCGGGCAGATCCACTTACAGAATGGGCGGTAAAACAAAATGCTTAAGATAATTACAAATACAAGGATTGTAAACTTAAACGTAAATAAGTGTCCGAGTGCCGCGCGGATTCCCGAATTAACAAGTGCCAGTGGAATTGCACCTTCAAGTACGCCTTGTGGACATATGTATTTGCAGAAGAATGGATCGCCCATCCCCAGCGAATTAGTCACAAATGCCGGAAGCAGTATAACAAAAACGGCCAGAACCGCGTATTTCAGATACCGCAGGGGTTTTAGTTTTGCAGTAGACAGTTTCTTACCCGGAATTTTATGCAACAAATCCTGAAACCATCCAAACGGACAGAGAAAACCGCAGATAAATCGTCCTAACAGAACTCCCAGCAAGATAAAGAATCCGGTGATGTAGTAGGTGAACTTGAATTTTGATGAACCGACTACAGCCTGGAAAGCTCCAATCGGACAGGCACCTGTGGCAGCCGGGCAAGAGTAGCAGTTCAGTCCGGGTACACATATTGTTTTTACCTTTCCCTGATAAATTTTCCCTTTAAACAGATTCGGAATATGAAGATTGGTCAGCAGTGTTGCAACTGCCTGAAACCATCCGCGGAAACGAACCAGGAAGTTCTTGTTTGATTTTAATTTCTTATCCAATTCCGACACACTCCATACATAATTTTATTGCCTTACTGAGTATAGTTGCAGCTTCTCCACGGTAAATCCCGGCAAGGAAAAATACAAGACCGGCTGCAAGTAAAAAAATTTGTGTTGCTTTTTCTGATTTCATTAAGATACCACTTGTTACTGTAAATAGTAACTGCTCCTTTCAATGTTATTGCTCAAAGTCGGCTTATTGACCGTTCAGTGACTACATTATATAATATGGGATGTAAATTTCCTGTTAAGAAAATGGAGAAAAGTAAATTGAGATTATTAGTTGTTGAAGATGAAAAGAAATTATGTGATATGATCGCGAAAAGTCTGCATCTGGCAGGTTATGAGGTGGACATGTGTAATGACGGAGAGCAGGCACTGGAGATGATCTATGCGGAACTGTATGACCTGATCGTGCTTGATCTTAACCTGCCCGGGGTGGATGGGATGGAGATCCTTCGGGAACTTCGCAAAGAAAATGAAGAGACAAAAGTATTGATCCTGTCTGCGAGAAGTCAGATCGCAGATAAAGTTGAAGGATTGGATTCCGGTGCAAATGATTATATGGAAAAACCATTTCACCTGCAGGAGCTGGAAGCGCGCGTGAGAAGCCTGACAAGAAGAAAATTTATACAAAAAAATATCTGTCTGGAATGCGGAAAACTACGATTTGATACGAGAGAAAGGGTTGCATATGCAGACGATAACCCGGTTGCGTTGACGAGAAAAGAAAATGGAATTTTAGAATATCTCCTTTTAAATCAGGGAAGACCGGTCAGTCAGGAAGAACTGATCGAGCATGTCTGGGATTCTTCTGTGGATAGTTTTAGCGGTTCCATCCGAGTGCATATGTCTTCTTTGAGAAAAAAACTGAAAGCAGGACTCGGATATGATCCAATCGTGAACAAAATCGGTGAGGGCTATAAGATAGGGGGAAATAGCAAAGCATGAAGAAAATATCACTCCAGTGGAAATTAACACTTCTTACAACCGTGTTGATCACCATATTATGCGGATGTCTTACCTTTTTCTTATATAAAAACGGAGTCTATTATTTCGATACGCTTCAGGAGTCTATCACGGATCAGGGCACAGAGCCGGAATCGGTGTACATTGATATTCCGGATAATGAGTGGGATGACTTTGTGTCACAGTTTTCCATGAAGGTTTATAACTCCAAATCAGATTATAGAAGCAGAAGCCTTCTGATTACTGCTATTGTAGCGCTGTTTGGCGGCGCAGCGACTTATTTTATCAGTGGACGGGCATTGAAACCACTCAGGAAATTTTCAGAGACAGTGGAAAAAGTTCAGGCACAGAATCTGAAAGATTATACGATCGAAGAGAATAAGATTGCAGAGCTGGACAGACTTCGCATATCTTACAATAAGATGCTTATACGGCTTTCAGAATCATTCGAGACGCAGCGCCGGTTTACGGGAAATGCAGCACATGAGTTACGTACTCCACTGGCTTTAATCCAGGCACAACTGGATCTATACCATACAACAGAACATCCGGAGAGTACCGCAGTGGCAGAAGAGACAATTCAGATGGTAACGGAGCAGAATGAACGTCTTAGCAAGTTGGTCCGAACGCTTTTGGATATGAGCGAATTACAGACCGTATCGCGAAATGACAGAATTGAGCTCCATAGTCTGATCGAGGAAGTGCTGACAGATCTGGAACCGCTGGCACAGGAAAAAAAGGTTGAACTGATACAGAAGTCACAGGGAGCAGGAGCAAAGGCTGATGAAGAATTGTTTTTGACAGGGAGTGATATTCTGATTTACAGAATGCTATATAATCTTGTGGAAAATGCGATTAAATATAATCGGGAAAATGGATCCGTTACGGTATCGGCAATAAGGAAGAAGAACGAAGTTGTTCTGACGGTTTCGGATACAGGAAATGGAATTGATGAAGCATTCAGGGAGCAGATCTTCGAACCGTTCTTCCGGGTAGATAAGTCAAGAAGCCGGGAACTCGGAGGTGTGGGGCTTGGCCTTGCGATGGTGCGAGAAGTTGTGCGGGTTCATGACGGAACGATTGAAGTTTATACAAATAAGCATAGCGGAACGACATTTGAAGTGAAAATGGGTATAGGGACAGACTTTGAAAAAGCAGTATAATCGAAAAACAATTCGTAAATCGATCATACTGATGTTTATCGCTTCCACCTGCCAGAACATGGAGAATCCGTCTTACAATTCACTTACCGTATCAAAAATAAACTAAGGATTATTATTTTTGATACGGTTTAAATTATTTCAGACAGACATCCATAAAATCCTGCACCACCGCCGTCGGCTTCCGCCCCTTCTGCCAGATCAGAAGGATCTTCGTCACCAGATCCGGTTCATCAAGCACCTGACAAGTCAGCCCTTCGCAAAGCGGCTCCATGGACTGTGGAAAGATCGCCGTGGCAAGCCCTTCCTTCACCCAGAGGGTAGCGCCCCTGGCATCATCACACAGGCAGAACACCTCCGGAACCAGATTCTGCGCGTGAAATGCATCCATAATCAGCTTTTCATAGCGCCGGTAGAGAATTAACGGTCTGTGGACTAACTCTTCAAGAATGAGCGATTTCCGCCTTTCTGAAGGCATCTCCGGATTGGAGACAGCGATCATCGGCTCCGAATGCAGGACTGCGGACTCCACATCATCCAGCCGGAGCGGCGTGCGGACAACCGAAATATCGATGATCCCTTCCTGAAGATAATCATATAACGTATACGTGATCCCGTCGTGAACCTCAAAATTCACGTCGGGATTTTTCTTTGAAAATTCTGCGATAAACGGCATGACTGTGCCGACCGTCGTCGGCGTGATCCCGATTCTCAGAACCCTTTTTTTACCCGTTTGGGACACCTCAAGCTCTGTCGATCTGGCATAATCCAGAAGGCTCGCCGCACGGTCATACAAAAGCTTACCTGCCGCCGTCAGGATCACCCCTTTATGGGTACGCTCAAACAGCTGCACGTTCAGTTCATTTTCCAACTGCCTGATCTGATAGCTGAGGGGCGGCTGTGACATATTGAGCTTTCTCGCCGCTTCATTGATGCTTCCCGTATTCGCGATTTCCCGGAAATATTCCAGCTGTCTGAGTTCCATTTTCTTTTTTCCCTCCGTTTAGTTATATGATGATACCAGGGTCAAAAGGTCAGAAAGCCGATGCAAGCTTGCTTGCAAGAGGATTTTTGACCTCTTGACCCGCCAAAAACATGAGTAAGTAGCCATTTTTCAAAGAAAAATGAGCGGATTACGAATGTTTTTGAGGATTGCGAGAGTGCAAAGCACGTAGCAATCTGGTATCAAATAGGTCAAAATACCTTTTGCCACTCACATTGTTATACTTTTTTTATATTAAGCTGTCATAAAAACAATATTATTCATATTGATGGTAGCGCATTATAATGAGTAGGTCAAGAAAAAACTAAGAAGTAAAGAACAGGAGTGAGTGTGTTTGAAGAAACTTTGGGTTTATCTGAAAGAATACAAGATGGAAAGTATTCTTGCACCATTATTCAAACTGCTGGAAGTCGTATTTGACCTTTTGGTTCCGGTGGTTGTCGCCAAGATCATTGATATTGGTATTGCAAACAATGACCACGGCTACATCGTAAAGATGTTCCTGGTGCTGATCCTCATGGCTGCAGTCGGTCTTAGCTGCAGTTTTACCGCACAGTATTTTGCTGCAAGAGCGAGTGTCGGCTGTGCAACCAATTTAAGACAGGCCGTATTTGACCACATTCAGGGCTTTTCATTTACCGAACTTGATACGATTGGTACGGACACCCTGATCACACGGATGACCGATGATATCAACCAGGTCCAGAACGGCATCAACATGGGACTTCGTCTTCTTCTGAGAAGTCCGTTTATCGTAATCGGTTCGATGATCATGGCATTTACGATCAACTTTAAATGTGCGTTGGTATTCGTTGTAGCGATCCCTCTTTTATTTGTCGGCGTCATTTTCATTATGCTGGTCAGCATCCCGCTTTTTAAAAAAGTGCAGGCTGCCCTGGACCGCGTCACAGGACTTACCCGTGAGAATCTGACAGGTGTCCGCGTGATCCGCGCATTTTGCCGCGAAGAAGAGTCGGTAAATGAATTTGAAAAGAGCAACACCGAACTGACCAGGTTAAATGAATTTGTCGGAAGAATTTCCGCCCTGTTAAATCCATTTACCTACGTGTTGATCAACATTGCAACTGTCATCCTGATCGCAAGAGCAGGACTCCAGGTCAATCTCGGAACCATGCATCAGGGACAGGTTGTCGCGCTTTACAACTACATGGCACAGATGATCGTCGAGCTGATCAAGCTGGCTTCCCTGATCATTACACTGAACAAGGCGATGGCATGTGCAGACCGTGTAGTCGGTGTCCTGGATATCAGGACTACCATGCATTATCCGGAAACCCCTTCTGCAAAGGCAGATCCTTCTGCAAATGAAGTCGAATTCGACAAGGTATCCTTCACCTATGCAGGTGCCGGTGCATCAAGCCTTTCTGATATCAGTTTCTCTGTAAAAAAGGGGCAGACAGTCGGTATCATCGGTGGTACCGGATGCGGAAAATCCACTCTGGTCAGCCTGATCTCCCGTTTCTATGATGTAACCTGCGGAACCGTTAAACTGAATGGACGCAATGTAAAAGAGCTCACCAATCAGGAAATCCACGACAAGGTCGGAATCGTACAGCAGCGCTCCGTCCTTTTCAAAGGCAGCATCCGCGATAACATGAAATGGGGCAATGAAAATGCATCTGACTCCGAGATCTGGAATGCACTGAAAGTTGCACAGGCAAAAGAAGTCGTAGAAGGAAAAGACGGACAGCTTGATTTCATGCTCGAGCAGAACGGAAAGAACCTTTCCGGTGGACAGCGTCAGCGTCTTACCATTGCCCGCGCTCTTGTGAAAAAGCCGGAAATACTGATCCTCGACGACAGCTTAAGCGCACTTGATTTTGCAACTGACGCAGCACTTCGGAAAGCCCTCGCAGGACTGGAAGGAGAGACAACAACCTTCCTGGTATCCCAGAGGGTTGCAGGCATCCGCCAGGCAGACAAGATTTTAGTATTAGATAATGGAGAGCTCGCCGGATCCGGTACACATGATGAACTTATGAAATCCTGCGAAGTTTATCGTGAGATCTATTTCTCACAGTTCCCGGAAGACCGTGCAAAATATGAAAGAGGGGAGATGTAGGTATGAAAAAAGACAGTGTAATGAAAAAGCTTTTTAAATATATCGGAAAATACTGGATCCTCCTGATCCTCAGCATCATCCTTGCCGGAATATCAGTGGTTCTTCAGCTTTATGTGCCGGTTCTCTTCGGTAATGCGATCGATGAGATCGTAGCAGCGCACAATGTAAACTTTACCCAGATGTGGCTCTATCTGAAGCAGATTCTTCTGTTCGTAGTGATCGCTGCAGCCGCAATCTGGATCATGAACCTTGTCAATAACCGCATGACCTATCATATTGTACAGGATATCCGATCCCAGGCAATCCGCCACATCCAGAAGCTTCCGCTTTCTTATCTGGACCAGCACAGCACCGGCGATATTGTGAGCCGTATCATTGCCGATACTGATATCCTTTCTGACGGATTACTGCTCGGATTTACCCAGTTATTTTCCGGCGTTGTGACCGTTGTTGTAACCTTGATCTTCATGTTTTCCAAGAACGTGTGGATCACTTTGATGGTCATCCTTCTGACACCACTCAGCTTCCTGGTGGCAAAATTTATTTCCTCACGCTCTTTTACCATGTTTAAAAATCAGAGTGAAACCCGTGGAAAACAGACTGCTCTGATCGAGGAAATGATCGGAAATCAGAAGGTTGTCAAGGCATTCGGATATGAGGACAAGGCTTCAAAGCGTTTTGATGAGATCAATAAAGAACTCAAAGAATATAGCCAGAAAGCCGTATTTTACAGCAGCCTTACCAATCCGTCCACCCGTTTCGTAAACAACATTATTTACGCTGCCGTAGCGCTTGCAGGTGCATTCTTGATCCCGCTTGGAGCCCTGACTGTCGGCGGTCTTTCCGTACTGCTTTCTTACGCGAACCAGTACATGAAGCCATTCAACGACATTACATCCGTAATCACGGAAATGCAGAACGCCCTTGCATGTGCGACACGTATCTTTGACCTCTTAGAAGAACCGGAAGAAGTAAACGATTCTTCTGAAGTACTTGAAAAGGTGGATGGAAATGTGGATATCGACCACGTAGATTTCAGCTATGACAAGAGTAAATCTCTGATTGAAGACTTTAACCTTCAGGTTGAACCTGGTATGCGTATTGCGATCGTAGGTCCTACCGGATGCGGAAAAACAACATTTATCAACCTCCTGATGCGCTTCTATGACGTGGATTCCGGAAAAATCTGTATCGACGGTAAACCGATCGATGAGCTTTCCCGACATTCGCTCAGAAAGAGCTTCGGTATGGTGCTTCAGGATACCTGGATCAAATCCGGTACTGTCCGTGAAAATATCAGCTTCGGAAAACCGGATGCCACGGATGAAGAAATCATCCGGGCAGCAAAAGAGGCAAAAAGCTGGGATTTCATCCGCAGACTTCCGCAGGGACTTGATACCGTCCTGCATGAGGACAGCATCAGCCAGGGACAGAAACAGCTCCTGTGTATCACAAGAGTTATGCTCTGTCTGCCGCCAATGCTGATCCTGGACGAAGCGACTTCAAGTATCGATACCCGTACCGAACTGCAGGTACAGGAAGCATTTGATAACCTGATGAAAGGTCGTACAAGCTTTGTCGTTGCACACCGCCTGTCTACGATCCGCAACGCTTCCCTGATCCTCGTCATGAAAGACGGTAAGATCATTGAGCAGGGAATCCATGAAGAACTGCTGAAAGAAGGCGGCTTCTACAGTCATCTGTATAACAGCCAGTTCCAGGCAGTGTCATAAAAGGATAACGGTGCTTGAGCGGATTCGTCGGAAACATCCAAAACAGTTAAGGATGGATTCATGGAAGCACCAGATAGTGAGATTCCTTTTGATTAATTCAGAATAAATGGTTGGAGAGGCGGCCCTTTGCCGGGGCATCCTCTTTTCCATTTTACAGAAGAAATCAAAAATTACAGGTATTCGACCTAACGAAATCGTGATATAATGAGTGCAAGAGAGCCAACATGCTTGCATGATTGGCGAACGGCGAATTGGATCATGATAGTTGCGAAGCAACGGTCATGATATAATCAAAATATATTTGAATGAGAAATATGGAGATAGCTTATGGGCGTAAGTTATAACAGATTGTGGAAAATGCTCATAGATAAAAATATGAAGCGAATAGAGATGCAGTACCTCACTGGAATCAGTGGAAATATTCTTGCCCGGATGGGGAAAAATCAGTATGTATCAATGGAGACGATTGAGAAGATCTGCAAGAAGCTAGACTGCACTGTTGATGAGATGATGGAATTTACAGATGATGAGTAACAGGAGGTTAACTTCCCGTTTATCGGGAAGTCGCAGAGAACGAAAAAACGGTATTTGGAGGTATTCACTATGAAAAAGATTATAACCGTAATGCTTTGCATTGTGCTGGTTCTTCTCTTTGCCGGATGAAGAATGCAACAATGCAGATAACATTGAATGGATGAACAATTTAAGAACGGATGATAATAAAGAAGCCTTTACGCAATGTATTGCATTTGAAAGCAGTTTCCGTTCGCCGAAAAAAGGTGGCGGTGCATGGGAAGCTAACGAAGAATACACTTGGTCATGGTGGCTTGCACGGAGTGAAGGCGGAGAATGGAATCTGATGACTTGGGGTTATTGATAAGAGTAGAAAATTCCAGTATTATTGACCAAGAAATTAAGGAGGATTCATTATGAGTGAGAAAACAGAGATTACTTTCATGCAAACAAGATTAATCCGGCTTGCTTCAGAAGAGTGGCATTTACCTGTTGAACAGATTATCCACTT
>OLXW01001670.1_pt1 | contig 10725 bp, 7 predicted proteins | sample 1673551 | NCBI WGS metagenome assembly OLXW01 (sample SAMEA103958114, study PRJEB25191) | human gut metagenome | reverse complement strand
GGCTGTACCGCCAGGATCTTCTGCGCCAGCTGAATCCCACCATTATCCCGGCTTATATCGATCAGGATAATATTAGATTCCTCCGGCCTTCCTGTTGTATAAAAATCCAGATCTTCCTTATTGGAAAACAGTCGTATTTCTTTTAACCTCTCTCCTGCCAGCCTGCGGATCCGGTGTCCCAGATCCTGCATAAAATCTCTGTCCTCAGAGCAAATCAAAATCTTCCACATATCATTCACCTCTAAGTTCGATAGTTTAAATCAATCTTCGAGTTTTTGCTGTGATGTTGTAATAAAAGGGCATCTAAATGGAACGATTAAATTTTTTTGAAAAATTAGCACTCACCTCTTGACAGTGCTAACAAAAGTGATATAATACAATTGTACCGAGGGGTACGGGAAATGAGATTAGAAAAAAGGATGATAATCCAAAAAAGGGAGAGATGACTTATGATGAGAAACAGTTTGTGGAACAAAGATTTATTTGATGGGTTTATGAATGACATGTTTGAAGACGACTTCTTCGGAGGTAAAAATCTGCTGTACGGTAAACATGCCAGGAACATGATGAAGACCGATATCAGAGAAACGGATGAAGGGTATGAACTTGACATCGACCTTCCAGGATTCAAGAAGGATGAGATTCAGGCAGAACTGAAAAACGGATATCTGACAGTATCCGCAGCAAAGGGACTCGACAAAGATGAACAGAACAAGAAGGGCGAATATATCCGCAGAGAACGTTACTCCGGTTCTATGAGCAGAAGCTTCTATGTTGGCGAGCACCTGAACGAAGAGGATATCAAGGCGAAATACGAAGACGGTATCCTGAAGCTGTCCGTACCGAAGAAAGATGTCAAGGAACTTACACAGAATAAATATATTGCAATCGAAGGGTAATCGCTACCCCCATAATACACCTCTAAAAAGAGCGGCGCATGCCGCTCTTTTTTTATACTTGCACTGTTATCACATCACTCTACACCGCCTTGCGATACACCACATACGCGAAGCCGGCCGTGATAAATTCGGCGATGGCAAAAGCCATCCACACGCCCTTTGCACCAAAGATACGGCTTAAGAGAAATGCTGCCGGAACAATAATGATCAGATAGCGTGCGAGAGACACAAGCAGGGACTGGGAACCCTTTCCCAACCCTTCCAGAACACCGGATACAGTGATGGATACCGCCGAAACGATGAAACCAAAGCTGATATAATGGAGCGCCGTCACACCGATGGAAACAGTAGATTCCTGAGTAGTGAACAAACCGATAAGCGTGTGGGGCAAGATCCAGGAAAACAGCATGCCGGCCGCCATGACCCCTGCCGTCAGTTTCAGTGTCACCGAAAATATCTTATGTACACGCTCCAGTTCTCCGGCTCCGTAATTATATCCTACCAGCGGACGGATTCCCTGAATGATCCCATTGGCCGTCAGGTATATAAAAGTCTGCAGTTTATAATAAACACCAAGCACCAGCACATAGCTTTGGGAAAATCCTGCCAGGATCCCGTTAAGTGCTGAAATCAAAACGGAAGGCAGTGCCATATTAAGCGTCGCAGGTATCCCGACACCATAGAGACGAATCATAAGCTTGCGATCCCATGCCAGTTTTTTTCGACTCACCTGAACCGATAGCGAGCCTCCTGCATATACGCCCATGTACACCAGCAGTGTCACCGTCTGCCCGATCCCCGTTGCATAGGCAGCACCCGAAATCTCCATCCGCGGAAACGGCCCGATGCCGAAGATCATCAACGGATCCAGCACGATATTGGTCACGAATCCGCAGATCATACTGATCATGGACACTTTCATGCGACCTGTCGCCTGAAATATTTTTTCAAAAGCGATCCCTACCGTCACCATCACAGCAAACGCAAACGCCCGGCGTGAATATGCCAGGGCCATGCCGATCACCACTTCATCAGACGAAAACATCCGTACAAACAGCGGCATCCCGCCAATGCAGAAGATCATCAGAAGTATACCGTGAATGATACTCAAAAACACCCCTGAAGATGCTGCATTGTTCGCCTTGAGCTTATCGTCCGCACCCAGATAAAACGCCACGCAGGCATTGATCCCTATGCCGAATCCGACGGCAATAGATGTGATGAGATTCTGCACCGGATACACCAGTGCCAGCGCCGTCATGGCTTCCTCGCTCAGCTTCGCCACGAAATAGCTGTCCACAATGTTGTAGAGCGAATTCACCGCCATGGAAATGACCATCGGCAGTGACATGGAAAGCACCAGGGGTAAAATCTTCTTTTCCTTCATAAATGTCTGTGTCATTACTGTATCTCCACCTTCTCCAGCCTTTGCTGCTTTCTGCAGCACATAAAAACACCGCATAGCGGATATGCTCCGTTATGCGGCGAAAAAGATCTCTCTGAAAAGTCCACATTTCCGCCAGGATCCTGTCCGGCTCTAGCGGTTTTATGGATGTATTATAAGATAAAATATACGGCATGTCAAAGGGATTTCAGGAGATTTTCCGAAAGCTTCCGGCACACTGTATTATGAGGCTGGATCTGCAAAGATTTCTCAAACGCTTCCTGGGATGCCTCACGATCGTGGTCGAAGGCTTTGCAGAGCCCGACTCCGTAATATGCCTCGTAGCAGCGACTGCAGATCTCGTCGTGGCACGGTACAGCGGCAGCTGCCCGCCCAAAGATCTCATAGGCCTGCTGCGGTGATCCCGCAAAGTACAGGAAAAATCCATACTGGCACAAATGATCCGGGCGGCTCAATTTTTCCACGGAAACGTGTTTTTCTGCAAAGGCCTTAAGTCCCTGTTTCGCGTAGTCGGCCGCGCCGCTTCGTTTTCCCCAAAGAGCCTGACACAGCACCATCCAACTGTAGTATTCCAGTTCTTCCGGCTCCCGGTCGATAAGCTTCCTTAGAAGCCGCATGGCACTCCGATAATTTCCTCGCAGCACATACAGAATCGCACAGAGCTTTTCCCCGTCATAGGAACTAAGACTTTCCGCCATCTTGCCTGCAATGGCAAGTCGCCCTTCTTCCAGGAAAAGCCGGACGGAAAGCTCCCCGTAGTCGTCGTTAAACACCGTCACACCGGCGTTTTTACGAATTCGTTTCAATGTGCGGGAAGCACCTTTAAAATTGCCCCTGGATCGTTGGATTTCATACAACGTATAAAGCCATTCCGGATTATTTCCTCCACTATCTATAGCCGCCTGCAGCACGGCTTCTGCTTCTCCGGATTTTCCCTGCTTACACAGACATATCGCCATCTCTGCATAACACGGAACCTCTCCTGACGCTCGATCATCAAGCTGTTTTTCATAGATTTCGATGGCCTTATCATAATTTCCTTTTTTCATAGCATAGGCACTGCAAAGCTCATAGGTTTCCCTTTCCTCACCGCCTTGTCTGACATAGGCTGCAATGTCTCCGGCAAAAGCCTCATCAAGCCCCAGTTCCATGGCACACCCGGCTTGAACCAGATAGTAATCACGATTTCCCGTATTGGTGATCATTCGTTCACAATACACTAACGCATTCTGCCAGTTTTCTTTGTCGATCTCATAATCGATCACCTTTGCCAGCGCCCCCTCATGATATGGATCCGCTTCATGAGCCTTACGATAACATGATATGGCCTGCTCCGGGTTTACTTCACAATCCTCGTGAGTCTCTCCCAGCATCATCCAGAGCTGTGCGCAATCCGGTACTTCTTTCAACGCATTTTCCAGATTCCGTATTTGAGAAACCACGACTGCACCAGTAGCTTCTCTCATAAGGAAATATCGTTCATACACTGAATGCAGGAAATCCTGGTCTGCATTCTTCTTTTCCGCACGTTCCTCTTCGATCAGCTTTCTGTAAATTTCCTTTGCTTCGCGGAATTTCTCTTCCATCTCACAGATCTGACCTTTTAAATAACGCCTTCTCTTTTCCTCGATCTTTCCATAGAGAAGATCCGTTTCATTCTTAGCATCCTCCAGATTTCCTTCATCGATCGAGACCTGTGCCATTTCATACAATGCACGAGAAAAATCAGGATCATTTTTCAATGCAAGTTCAAATAATGCATGCGCTCGTTTATATTTTTCCTGCTTCATCATGCAGCGGCCCAGTTCGTAAGCAAAAAACGGATTTTCCGGCACATGAAACCGCAAAGAGCTGTAAATGCGAACCGCCTCTGAGATCCTGCCTGATATCATACACATTGCTGCATAGGTCAATCGATATCGCATCTTATTCGGGTATTTATTGCAAAGGCTCTCGATGATCTCATATGCATCTGCTGCCTGTCCTTTTTGAAATAAAAGACGTGCTTTCATCTCGCGAATCCGATCAAAATCCTCTCCAGACAGCAAAATATTACCCTTGTAACACGCTTCTATCAATTCTTCTGCAAAGGGCTGCTGCCCTATCGCCAGGTATGCTTCAGCCAGGTTTACCGTCCAGAATCCGTTCGCCGAACCTGCACTTCGATTCTTTTTACAGATTCTGATCGCCTGCTCATACTGTCCCGTTAGCATCACATACTCACAAACCACGAGGCACTCATCTTCCGAAAGTTCCTCTACATTGCGATCTCCAAGGAGTTTTTTGCAGGAGTCTTCCAGAAGTTTCAACTTCAATGGCATCACAAAAGGTTCATATCCCATGTTTTCTGCACGTTCTGCAAAATCTTTCGCTTCCTGCCATTTCCCACCGTAGTATTTTGAGAAAAAGATTCCGTAAAGCAAGTTTCGATCATATCCTGCAGGATGGAGTTTTTCCGCGGCCTCAAATTGTTCTTCTGCCTCCGGATACATACCCAGATCCATAAAAATATCACCAGCCGCATAAAATTTGTCATAACTGTTTTCCATTCCACGAAGAGCCTCTAATGCTTTCGCATATTCTTTTTTGGCTAAAAAGAAATGACATTCCGCCAGCGCTATATATGGATGAGTTATTCCTGTGTTCTGCAAGTTCTTCAGATTTTGCAAATATTGTTCTTCATCAGAAGGATCTGTTCCGTATAATTCTGCAAACATTACCAGAAACTGATCATAGTTCGCATTCTCATCCAGCGGCTCAAATAAACGGTACGGAGGAAACTCCTCCCACATCAACAGATCCTGCCGATAGTGGTCAAACATACCCAGACTATAGGTATCTAAAAAATACTCTTCCTGATCCAGATAGTGAAACGTGTCTTCCAGCAGCTGTACGATCTTCCTGGAAATAAGACCGTAGGTCAAAACATACCGTAAAATCTCATGACTGATCTCCAGGGCCTTTTCCTTCTGTGCAAATTCCGGTCTGCGCAGGAAATAGAACCACTCGTCCGGGTTGTTCCTCCTGATGAAGGAACTATATAAGGCGTCCAGATGATCTATCCATGTCATCTTGTATTCCAGATTACTGATCTCACCCATAGCGTCCTCCTTACTTCTGCCAGTACCAGTACGGCAAGATCATTGCATCTGGTCCGTCATCCGGCAATATTAGCATCGGGTATACAATCTCCGGCTTCAGAGTATTATCCGGCAGATGATCCCTGCTCACTAAAATAGTAGTGAGCCAGACATCCCGGTTTTCCAGAACATTTGAGGGCAGGTGATAGTGAAAATATCGTCCGGCTTCATCCGCCAGCAGATCTGCAACATACTGTATGCTTGGAATAAAGCCGTCGTCTCCTTTAGTCGAAAAGAGCTCATGAGCCAGACAGATCAGTTCTTCCGGATTCTGCAGAAAAAAAGGATCCTGCGTATAGATAAAGGTTGCCGGACTATCTCCTTTTCCTCTTGCAAAGAGAAGTTCATTCGCCTGTACGATGGTACCTGCTGCCATCTGACCTTCCCGGTAAAACCGCTGCTGCCTGCGAGGGTCAAACAAAGGCAACAGCCCATCCGGTTCCTCTGCATATCTGCCGTTTTCATCATACTCCGGCTTCGCCCATTCCGGACACTTTAAAAAATTACGCGCTTCGATTTCCCGATGCTGTTCAAAATATGCTTTCGTTCTTTCATACGAATACTTAAAGTACTTTGTCTTTTTTCGAAATAGTGCCATATCTTCTTCCTCCTGACACTATCATACCTTAGTTCGTCAGAATTTTCAAAAGTTTAATTTTTTATTTCATCAAAAACTTTAAAAGCTTCAGATCCCGCGGGCTGTTTGGAGCGTACCGTATCGGAAGATCCAGCCAGTTTTTCTTCTCCAGTACGCTCTTGCGATGGGAGAATGTCTTGAAGGATTCTTTGCCGTGATAACTGCCCATGCCGCTGGCGCCCACACCGCCGAACGGGATATTAGGGTTGGCCAGATGCACGATAGTGTCGTTGATGCATCCGCCGCCGTAGGAAATATTTCTCGTGACGAAATCCTTACCTGCCGCCGAAGTCGTAAAGTAATACAGTGCCAGCGGTTTCGGGCGATCCTTGATGGCATCTGCCGCTTCCTTTAAATTGGAGAACTTCAGCACCGGTAATAATGGACCGAAGATCTCGTCCTTCATGATCTCCGAATCCCAGTCGGCCTGGATCAATGTCGGTTCGATCTGACAGGTATCCGGATTCATTCCGCCGCCGTAGATCACATTGCTGGCTTTCACCAGAGAGGCCAGGCGATCGTAATGTTTCTCGTTGATGATCTTCGGATAGTTTCCGTCCTGCAAAGGTCGCTCCCCATAGAATCCAACGATATATTTTTTCATCTGTTCGATCAGTTTATCGCAAATGCTTTCGTGAGCCAGCACATAGTCGGGTGCCACACAAGTCTGTCCTGCATTGAGGAGCTTGCCCCAGATGATCCGGCGCGCACTCACAGTGATATCCGCCGTTTCGTCTACGATGCACGGGCTCTTGCCGCCCAGCTCCAGCGTTACCGGAGTCAGATTCTTCGCTGCTTTTTCCATTACCAGCTTTCCTACCGTGGTGCCACCGGTAAAGAAAATATAGTCAAACGGCTGATCCAGCAGATCCTGATTGACCTCGCGTCCGCCTTCCGCCACGGAGATGTATTCCGGGGGAAAGTTCTCCGTGATGATCTTCTTGATGACAGCAGAAGTTGCTGGAGAATAATTGGATGGTTTGACTACTGCGCAGTTTCCCGCAGCGATGCATCCTGCCAGAGGCACCAGCGCCAGCTGCAGCGGATAATTCCACGGTGCCATGATCAGAACCGATCCATAAGGCTCACTGTAGATTTTGCTGGTGGACGGAAAGTGCACGATAGGAGTCCCTACCCGCTTCGGCTGCATCATCCTGTGGAGGTGTTTCAGCATGCAGCTGATCTCTTCTAACACCATACCCGTCTCCGTCTCATACGTTTCAAATTCCGATTTATTCAGATCCTTGCGAAGTGCCTGACAGATCTCGCCCTGATGTTCTAAAATGCCTTCTCTCAGCTTTTCCAGCTGGAGTCTGCGAAAGTTTTCCGACATGGTGAGTCCGCTTTTATAAAGCTCCTTCTGCGATTTTACGATTTCTTTCATAGCCCTATACCAATCCTTTATCCGTTTTCTTTACATGTTTAAATACTTCCTCAAAACGATTAAGCGCCTCGTCGATGATCTCCGGCGTATCTGCCAGCGACGTATACAGACGGCTGCCTGCCAGGGTCACGATACCATTAGCCATATATGCAGCACCCATCTTTTCCATAGAATCTTTTCTCACATACATCATGTCCTTATGTTTCAGGAGTCCCAGAGCAGACTTTACGAAACACATCGATGAAAAATCAAAACTCATGGCTCCCGTGCATTCCAAATGCACGATGGATCCCTGGTTGTAGGCTACATACGGCAGTGCGTATTTTTCCAGCAGATCTTTGAGACCATCGCAGAGTCTGTCTCCCATCTTTCCAGCCACTTCACACGCATTGGTGCGTTCGATTTCCTGGATCGCGGTATAGCCCGCCAGACAGGACAGCGGATTTGCTGCCAGCGTACCGCCTACATACGCTCTATGTTTGCCTGTAGCCAGTCCTGCCGCCATCAGCTGTGCGTATTCCTTCTTGCCGCCGACGCCGCCTGCAGCCGGATAGCCGCCCGCTACGATCTTTCCGAAAATAGTCAGATCAGGAACCACATCGAAGTATCCCTGCGCGCCGGAAAGAGCCACGCGGAAACCTGTTACCACCTCATCGAAAATCATCAGTGCACCGTATTTATCGCAAAGCTCCCGCACGCCCTTATTATAGTTTCTCGCTACCGGGCGAGTACCGCTCTCCGGGCCTACCGGTTCTACAATGACAGCCGCTGTACCGCCCTTTTTGCGATTCCGCTTGAGCATCTTCTCCAACATTTCCAGATCGTTAGGACGGACTTCATCGGTCAGCTTATACGCTCCCCGCGGGATTCCATGGGATTCCAGCAGCGCTCTGCTTCCCGGGATCTTAAGACCGTATACCATCTGATCCGACCAGCCGTGATAAGCCCCTCCGATCTTGATGATCCGCTTGTGATCCGTCGCGATCCGTGCAATACGCAGCGCTGCCATAACCGACTCCGTACCGGAACCCAGCATGCGGAACATCTCCACGTTAGGCATGTGCTTGTTGATTTCCTTAGCGATGAGCATTTCCGACTCGTGAAGAAGTCCGGTCACAGGGCCGCTGGTATTGAGCAGGTCGATGACCTTCTCCCGTACTACTGGATAGTTGCTGCCCAGGATGGTCGGACCGCCCGCCTGCAGGAAGTCGATATATTCGTTGCCGTCCTGATCGTATAAATACGCTCCGTCCGTCTTGGCCATGCACATGGGAAACGGCTTGTTGAATGCCAGATTGTGCTGTACGCCGCCAGGGATGTATTTCTGGGATTCTTCGTAAATCTCCCTGGATCCTTTACACTTCTCATCAAAATATTTCATGACTACATTGTCATAATAATCATCGTCTACCTCCCAGATCGGCTGGCTGGTCAGGTATTTTAATTTACGGTTGATCTCTGCCGGATCGTCCCATCTGCTGATTCCACAATTTTTCATCTTGTATGTCTCCTTTCTCTTTTCCGAGATCATCTTTCTATGCCTCCTGCTCCTTCTGTTTTGAGTACTTGTTGAGGTAAACGAAATGCATCAGTGCCACGTCCACGGCACTCAGCTTTTTCTCTTTCCCGGATGCTCGGGTATGGGCCGCACACAAGCAGGCCTTATCCACCAGCAGCTTCATGGCGTGGAGGTCGTCCTCCGTCTCTGCACGGATCACAGCACCGCAGTCCGGCACGAGAACTGCATTGTATTTTTTCATCATGTGCTCTGCATTCGACAGATCCTTTGCTACAGGGATCTTGCCCCCGATCATCTGAGCCATGTCGTCCACCTGCGCGCGAACGTTTTTTTTCTGCCGCAGACAAACGTCTACTGCCGGCGACCGAAAAACCTCCGCATAACGATATTCTTTCTGCAAAAATCCCTCCAGAGCCTTTGCAGCGACTCCCGACTTATGCGCCCCGGCAGACGCTTGCTTTGAGCTTTGCAGGTAAGCTGCACAGATGTTTCTTTCACATATCTTTTCCAGCAGCTGCACACGCTCCATGGCCTGCGCTTTGTCACGTCCGCAGACCAGCACACCATGATGCACCATGAGGACCGTCTGGATCCCCTGCTGCAAAACGTGATTGACTGCATCAGTCAGCTTTTTCATGCCGGGAAGGCCATAGGCTGCAGCGCCAAGACCTCCCAGCTGTCTCTTTTCTTCTTCTGTGATCTGCAACGAGTCTATCCCGGTCAGACCAATAGCCGTCGCGTAGTTCTGGTGAGTATGGATCACAAAATTCACACCAGGGAACTGTCTGTACGCTGCAATATGAACGCCTCGTTCACCAGAAGGCTTTCGTCTGCCTTCCCACTCGCCGCTCTTCAGATCCAGCAAAACGATATCTTCTTCTGTAGTCTGCATGTAATCCAGGCCGCTGGGTGTGATAAGGCAGTGTTCATCGTCCACCCGGCAGCTGGTATTGCCCCAGGTCCTTGCAACGATATTTTTCTCCAGCAGCTCCCGGCCGGTTTCCACCAGCAGCTTCCGTTCTTTCCTGTTGTTCATAGCTCTACTCCTTCATTCACTTCTGCCTTCGTTTAAGATGGTAAAATTCTCTTTATTGTTTTGATACAGGCGTCGAAACACCTTGTAATTCCTGTCGTATATATGGCGCGTCTTCGGATCCGGTTCGTATCGAGCTTTCACCGGTATGTAGCCTTCCACATGGTCAAAATCTGCAATGGCACCGCATCCAACAGCTACCAGGATCGCTGCTCCGATGGATCCAACATCCTTTGTGTTTTCCACCGTTTCTACCGTTCGCCCCGTAATGTCTGACAGCATCTGACAAGTGACCGGCGAAAGTGCTCCACCGCCTACAAAACGAATGGTCTGGGATGTCTTTACTTTCTTGTCTTCACACTCCAGCATCCACCGCAGATGAAAGCAGATCCCTTCTAAAACAGCCCGTATCATCTCCGTCTTGCCGGTACCGATCCGGATGTTGAAAAACATACCGGCTGCGTTAGGATCTTCAAATGGACAGCGGTTTCCGTGAAGCCACGGTGTAAAGATCACGCCGCCCGCTCCCGCAGGAATTTTTTTCACCGTATCCGAAAGGTAGTCATAAAGGCTTTCGTACAGGCTTTCCATACTTTCAGCAACATCAGTCTTATCAAGATAGACACCGATCTCATCCAGAGCCAGGTGCTCCTTTACCCACTGGAAACACTTGCCTGCCGTCTCCATCTCTGCAAAGTAATTATACCG
>OLXW01001669.1_pt1 | contig 10728 bp, 10 predicted proteins | sample 1673551 | NCBI WGS metagenome assembly OLXW01 (sample SAMEA103958114, study PRJEB25191) | human gut metagenome | reverse complement strand
GGGGAGCTGCGCCGGGTCGGGCGCGGCACGCAGACGGCACAGCGTCTCGTGACGCCGACGCAGGCGCAGAAAGTCCGCCGTGAGCAGCGAAAGACCCAGCGCCGCGCAGAGCGCGAGCGGGTACCACACCGCCCGCAGCGGCAGCCGGTACAGCGCGAAGCAGACCGCAAGCACTGCCGCGAAGAGCGTGAACGCCGCGAGTACGCGCCATTTTTGACGCAGATATTGCATAAAAAGCTTCATATCTTCACCCAATCAGATACCCCACGCCGAATTTCGTCGTGATGAAGTCGTTCAGCCCCGCCTGCTCGAGCTTCTTGCGCAGGCGGCCGACGTTGACGCTCAGCGTGTTCTCATCGACAAAGCTGTCCGTCTGCCACAGGCGCTCCATGAGCTTTTCGCGGCTGACAACCCTGCCCTTGCTCTGCAGGAGGGCGAGGAGAATGCGGTATTCGTTTTTCGTGAGGGGGATCCGGCGGCCCTGATAGGTGAGGGTTCCGTCCCCGGTGCTCAGCAGCGCGCCGCGGTGCTCGAGCACGGGGACGGCCTGTCCGAAGTCGTACGTTCGCCGCAGCAGGGCGAGGACCTTCGCCATGAGGACGTTCTGGTCGAAGGGCTTGGCGATGAAGTCGTCCGCGCCGAGGTTCATGGCCATGACGATGTTCATGCTGTCGGCGGCGGAGGAGATGAAGATGACCGGAACCTTCGAGACCTGGCGGATGCGGCTGCACCAGTGGTAGCCGTCGAAGGCGGGCAGCGAGATATCGAGCAGCACGAGGTGCGGATCAAAGGCCGCGAACGCGCCCATCACGTCGCGGAAATCCTCGACGCAGCACGTCTCGAGATCCCAGAGCTTCGCCTGTTCGGCGACGGCCTGCGCGATGCCGCGGTCGTCCTCCACGATTAAAATTCGGTACATAGCGTCTCCTTTCAGCCCTCGCCGCGCTGTCCGAGACGGCTGAGTGGGCGGAAGGCCATCGGCCACAGCACGCCCGCCGCCAGCACAACGAGGAAATACCGCACGGCCCCGGCGAGTCCGGCGCTGCCGCCGAAGAGCGCGATGAGCGGAGCCTTCAGCCCGGCCTTGAGCGCCACGACGAGCGCGAGCCCGACGATAAACTTGATCGCCTGCACCCACCAGACGGCCTTTGTCTCGAAGCGGACATACTGCCGGTCGAGCCACCACGCGAGCGCGATGCCGAGCGTCGCGCCGAGGAGCTTCCAGCCGTTTTCAACGCCGCTGGCGAGGTTCGCCGAGTCAATATCCGGGGGGAAGGGGTAGACGAGCGTGAACGTCAGATACGCCGCGCTCAGCAGCACCATCGAGGCAAGCAGCCCCGCCATCAGGCGCGGGTAGCGGTCGGCCCGCCGCATGAGCGGATAGATGGCGAACACCAGCACCGCCGCAATCACGAACGAAACGCCAACGTCGAGCGGCGTGTGGACGCCGAGGTACATGCGCGAAAAGCTCACCAGCACAAAAATCACGACGCAGACCCACCGCAGGCAGTGCCGCTTCGTCGCGCGGGCGATGCCGCCGAATGCACCGACGGCATTCTGCGTGTGGCCGCTGGGGAAGGAGAACCCCGTGGCTTCGGCGCGGGCGCTCTCGACGATGGTGAAGTCCGGATCGAGCACCCACGGCCGCGGGATGCGGCACAGGAGCTTGAGAAACTGGTTGAGCACCGTCCCCAGAAATCCGACGGTCAGCAGATAATATCCCTCGTGTTTGTCGACGCACCAGAAGATGAAGATGGCGACTGCGAGAAAGGCTGTCTCGCCGCCGAGGTGCGTGATGCCGCTCATCAGCCAGTCGCCCGCGGGGGTGCGGAGGCTCTCGAGCAGATAGAGTAGTTTCATGGAAGATCCTCCCTGTTCACATTCCTGTTCATACGGGTTCTATTCTACACGATTTTTCTCCCCGGCGCAAGGTTGACAGGCGGGCGGACGTCGGTTATGATGAATCTGTTATAAATGACAGGGGGTATTGCTATGAAACCTGTGGAGCTGCTGGAGATTCTGCACACGGCGGAGCGGCTCAAGGACGTGACGCGCCACAGCTACACGTCCGGCGGACGGCACGAGAGCGTCGCGGAGCACAGCTGGCGCATCACGCTGATGGCGTTTCTGCTGCGGGACGAATTCCCGGAGCTGGATATGGATAAGGTGATAAAAATGTGTCTGATCCATGATATGGGTGAGGCGATCACCGGAGATATTCCGGCATTTGAAAAGACGGATAAAGACCGAAAGGTTGAGAATAAAAAGGTGGAGCAGCTGACGGATATACTTCCGGAACCGGTCCGTGCAGAATGGAAGGCATTATTTGAAGAGATGGAAGCGATGGAGACACAGGAGGCGAGGCTTTATAAATCACTGGATAAGCTGGAGGCGCTGATCCAGCATAATGAGGCGGATATCTCGACATGGATTCCGTTGGAGTATAATCTTCAGATGACGTATGGGAATGAAGAATGTAAGTTTACGGAATATATCCAAAGGCTTCGGGATGAAGTGAGGAAAGATTCCAAGCGGAAGATTGAAGAAAGCAAACAGAAAGACTAATAAAAAATTTTCATAATAGTTGCATTGGAAATGTAATACTGCATATTCATGCTGAGCCGGGGCGAATGTCCCGGCTTATTTTCTATATATGATAAGTAAAAATTTAATTATAAATCGGGGTAACAGGATTCGAACCTGCGACCTCACGGCCCCCAGCCGTGCGCTCTGACCAAGCTGAGCCATACCCCGAAGTGTTATTTCATTATAGTATAAATTGTTTTAAATCTCAATCATTCTTTTGATGTGAGAAAATGCTGTTGACAGGTTTCTGGAAAGAGTTCAAAATAACGATATGCAAATATAAATGAGTAGGATGAAGAACGATTATGGAAAATTTAATTTTCAGTTTGAATGCAACGATTCCGATTTTTTTGATGATGTTACTTGGAATGTTATTCAGAAAACTGGGGTGGATGGATGAAGTCTTTGCGGCAAAGATGAACAAGTTTGTATTTTTGGTTCCGCTTCCGGTGTTGCTGTTTGAACAGCTGGCGACCGTGGATTTTTCGGAAGTATGGGATATTAAGTTTATTCTTTTTTGTTTTGTGGTGACGGCGATCAGTATTACGATATCAACTTTGATTTCACTGCTGTGGAAAGACCGGAGCATTAAAGGTGAATTTATACAGGCGACTTACCGGAGCAGTGCGGCGCTTCTTGGAATTGCTTTTATCCAGAATATTTACGGAACTGTGGGAATGGCACCGCTTATGATCATCGGCAGTGTGCCGCTTTATAATATTATGGCGGTTGTGGTGCTTTCAGTGTTTAAACCGGGGAATAATTCTTTTGATAAGGCGCTGGTAAAGAAAACGCTGAAGGGGATTGCAACGAATCCGATCATTATTGGAATTGTGGTGGGATTTGTCTGGTCTGCTCTTAAGCTTCCGATGCCATTGATTTTACATAAGACGGTATCAAGTATCGGTGCGACAGCGACGCCGATGGGACTGATGTCGATGGGTGCAACATTTGAGATGAAAAAGGCAACATCGAAGATGAAGCCTACACTTGTTGCTGTGTTTATGAAGCTGGTTGGATTTTGTGTGGTTTTTTTGCCGATGGCGGCACTTCTTGGATTTAGGAATGAAGAGATGATTGCGATTCTGGTGATGCTTGGATCTGCTACGACGGTCAGCTGTTTTGTTATGGCAAGGAATATGGGACATGAGGGGACGCTTAGTTCCGGGGTGATTATGATGACGACGTTGTTGAGTGCGTTTACGCTTACGATGTGGCTGGATGTGTTGAGGTCGTTTGGGTTGGTGTAGAGTGGAAAAATTTTGACATATTTATGATTGAGTGATAGTATGAATATAGAAAAAGGGTGATACCGATAGACGGTTAGCCCGCTTAACTATTTAGAATATCAAAGATAGTCGCCTAGTTTGCAGACAGGGGCGGCTATTTTTGTGACTTATTATAATCTTTGCCGAATGTGTATCCGGCACAAAAGCAGCTGATGCCAAAGCTTGCAACTGCAATGAAATCCAAAATACTCATTAGCTTAGCCCTCCTTTCCAGTGGATTCCGTTTCAGGTTTCTATGTAATCAGAGGGGGAAGTCCACAGTCCCTCTGGTGAAGGACTAACCGCCTACCGTTATGGTAGCACCCGTGAGTTGAGTATAGCAGTATGTGGGGGAGGTTGCAATTGTGTAAAAGGGAGATTTTGGCGCGGAGGGGCGCGAAGGCGCTGGCGCTGTTCGCTTGGGAGGATGGTGCAGGGGCGGGGAAGGCGCTGGCGCTGTTCCCCTTGGGGAGTAGTGTGTTTTAGATAAGAAAGTTTGTTGGTCGAATGATTTAGGGGAGGAGCAGTGCACCACAGCTCGTGAACCTGGCGGTTCATTCGCTGTGCGAGCTATCGCTCTATCAAAATAAAAAAATAGCCAAATTTTCATGCGAGCATGAAATTTGGCTATTCCTTTATTTTGGCACTGCTCTATCTGAGGACAAAGTACTGTTCATACCACAGTAAGAATGAATATACGGTATAAATCTTTCTATGATAATTTCCGACTTTATTCTTATGATCTTCCAGCCATTTCAGCAGTAATTCCTGATTGAAGAATTCGGATACGAAGTCTTTCTGGAACATTTCTTTTACTTTATTGTAGTATTTATCTTCTCGGAGCCATACTCTGAATGGTACGAGGAATCCGAGTTTTTTACGTTTTGCCCAGTCCATTGGGATGTGGGAGAGGGCGGAGGTACGGAATGCTTTTTTTGTTTCCATGCCATCTACGCAGTATTTGCTGTCGATGCTGCGGGCGAGTTCCCAGACTTTTTTGTCGAGGTATGGTACACGCAGTTCGAGGGAGTGTGCCATTGTCATCTTATCTGCTTTGAGCAGGATGTCGTGTGGCAGCCACAGATGCATATCGAGGAAGAGCTTTTTATGAAGGTCGTCCTGATCTTTTACCTGGTCGAAGTACGGTTTGGTTACGTCCTGGTAGCGCATCTTGCTCTTATATGCAGGAGAGAGTACTTCATCTGCTTCTTCGTTGTCCATGATGAATGCCTGGCCGATGTAGGAATCTTCTACGGAAGTTGCATTTCTCTTGAGGAAGTTAAGTCCTCTCTTGTCTGGCTGGTGTTTTGCCCAGTCTCCGAGTTTTTTACGGATAGATGCCGGTACGATCTTGCGGTACATATCACCGGATTTGCTTGGGATATATGTCTCGTATCCACCGAACATCTCATCTGCGCCTTCTCCACTTAAGACTACTTTTACATCTTTGGCTGCGAGCTGTGACAGATAGTACAGCGGTACAGCGGAAAGGTTGGCATGTGGTTCATCGGAATGATACTGAACCTCCGGCAGAGCATCGAAAAATTCGTCAGAAGAGATTTCTTTTTTTGCATTGCTCATATGAAGGATATCGCACAGATCCTTGGAGAAGGTTGTCTCATCGAATCCGCCGACTTCAAATCCTACGGAATAGGTCTTCATCGGTTTTACAGTAGATGCGATGTAGCTTGAATCAACACCACCTGAAAGGAAAGATCCTACTTCTACATCAGCAATCTGATGGTAATCAACAGAATCCTGAATTGTCTCACCGATGAGTTTTACTGTCTCGTCAAAGCTGCGGTCTTTCTTTGCATAAGTCGGATCGAAGTATTTTGTTTTCTTAAGTTCTTTTCCATCATAAGTGAAGTATGTTCCCGGTTCTAGTTTGAATACACCTTTGAACATGGTTTCAAGAAGTGGGGTGTACTGGAAAATCAGGTACATCTTGAGAGCATCTTTGTTGACCTCTTTATGGAAATGTGGGTGAGCCAGGAAGGACTTAATCTCAGAACCAAATAAAAGGCTTCCATTCATCTGTGCATAGTAGAATGGTTTGATTCCGAAGTAGTCCCTTGCTCCGAATAAGTTGTGAGTTTCTTTATCGTAAATTACAAATGCGAACATTCCGCGGAGCATAGAAGCAATTTTTTCACCATAGGTTTTGTATCCCTGAAGAATAACTTCTGTATCGGAGTTTGTCTGGAACTGACATCCGTGTTTCTCAATCAGTTCTTTACGGATTTCCTGATAGTTGTAAATCTCTCCGTTGAAAATAATGACATGTTTGCCATCTGCACTGTGAATCGGCTGAGATCCGCCTTCAAGGTCGATGATACTCAGACGGCGGAAGCCAAGGGCTACATAGTCATCAACAAAGCTTCCCTTGCTGTCAGGTCCGCGGTGGGCAATGCGTTCACCCATCTGGTCGATGACTTCTTCTCTATTAAAATCGCCGGCGCCATAATAGCCTGCAAATCCACACATAAATTGCACATCCTTTCTGAATTGATACATATTAAAAATATTATAGTAACTTAATTTTGCCTGTAGATTTATTCATTATACCATAGTCTATATAAGATTAACAAGGGATAAAAAACCGGAAAGGAATATCCAATAAAATAAGTAGGATATTCCTTGCATATTTTTTACAGGTGTTATATAGTGAAAAATGCGGATAAATGCGTAAAAGCCGGCAAAGAAAAGGGGAATCCGGGAAATGGAAAAGGTAAAAACTTTCCTGGCAGATATATCTGATCTGCTTAATGAGAAAAATTATCAAAAAATTTATGAAAAAGTTCCGGCGTTCAGACAGGAAAAAGCAGACCGGCTGAAGCACAGGGAGGATCAGGCTCAAAGCGTGGGTGCATGGTATCTTTGGATGAAGATACAGGAGAGACACAAGATACCGCAAGATGCAGGGCAGTCCTTTAATTTATCACATTCTGGGAAATATGTTCTGTGCAGCGCAGGCGTATCCGGAGAGAGGGTAGGCTGCGACATCGAATGCATGCGGAAATATCATGAAAGGCTGGCAGAAAAATATTTTTGTTCTTCTGAATATGAGAGAATCCGGAATGCAGATGAAGCAGAGCGGACGGAAATGTTTTACCGCTACTGGGTTTTAAAAGAAAGCTTTTTAAAAGCGACGCGCAAAGGCCTTGTGATGGGATTGAATACCAGCGAGATCCAGATTCCGAAGCAGGGAGATCCGTTTTTTTTAAGGCAGCCGGAAGAGATCCGGGAAGCTTATTATTTAAAAGAATATCAGACAGATGGAGCAAGGATTGCGGTGTGCTCAACGAATCCAAATTTTGACGAAAATATTTTGGATATGACAGATATTTACAAAAGAGAAATGATTGTGGAACTTAAAGATTGAAAATAAGCCAATGAAACAAGAAGTGGATTGGTTAAGAGTTTACAGGTATTTTATGAGAGAAGAAGGAGAAGAAGATGCTTACACAATTTTCGAGAACAGAACTGCTTCTTGGCAAAGAGGCGATGAATAAACTGAAGAATTCAAGAGTTGCCGTATTTGGAATCGGCGGAGTCGGCGGTTATGTATGTGAGGCACTGGTACGAAGCGGAATCGGGGCATTTGATCTGATCGATGATGACAAGGTATGTCTGACCAATTTAAACCGTCAGATCATTGCAACTAGAAAGACGGTAGGGAAATACAAAGTAGATGTTATGAAGGAGAGAATGCTGGAAATCAATCCGGACGTGAATGTGCGGATCCACAAATGCTTCTTCCTTCCGGAAAATGCAGATGAATTTCCGTTTGATGAGTATGATTATGTAGTTGATGCAGTTGATACGGTGACTGCAAAGATTGAGCTTGTCATGAAATCGCAGGCAATGAATGTGCCGATCATCAGCAGTATGGGAGCCGGAAACAAGCTGGATGCAAGTGCATTTAAAGTGGCTGATATCTATAAGACACAGATGTGTCCGCTTGCAAAAGTTATGCGCCGGGAGTTAAAGAAGCGTCATGTTAAGAAGTTGAAAGTTGTTTATTCAGAAGAGAAACCGACCAGACCAATCGAGGACATGGCAATCAGCTGCAGAAACCATTGTATCTGTCCGCCAGGAGCAGAGCATAAATGTACGGAGAGAAGAGATATTCCGGGAAGTGTGGCATTTGTGCCATCTGTAGTCGGACTGATTATCGCAGGGGAAGTAGTGAAGGACCTTTGTGCAAAATAAAAATAAAATCGCGGGCGCCCCTGCGGGGCGCATATTAAAACCAGGCATTTGCTGTCAGAACTTGCAGCAAATGCCTGGCTTTTTTGTTTCATTTTTTTTCACAGATTTTCCGGAAAATCTTATACGATCTGTATCGGAGATCAGGAAACAGAGGTAACTCTAGAGAGTAATTATACAGAGCTTTAAACTTAAAAAATTCTAAACTTGTCGGAAAAGACTGTTTTCTCATGAAGAAATATGTTAAAGTAAGGCTGAAATATGCGTAAAAAGGAACAAACATTAACGAGATGTCGTTTAAGGAAGGAAGAACCATAGACATATGATGAGAGAAGACAGGAAAAGAGCGGAGCAGCGCCAGAAAAAAATAGCGAGGCGCAAGCGGGAAGTACAAAGGATGAAAAGAAAGCTATATAAAGCAGGCATTCTTGTAGCAGCAGGAATTATCGTGTTGGCTGTGATCCTGATGCTTTGTGGAAGTGGAAATGCAAAGAAATCTGCAAAAAAGACATCCTCTGCCAAGACAAAGATAGAGACAGAAACAAAGACACCAGAAGAGATAGAAGCTGAGAAAGTCCAGGAGGTGCTGGATTCTGACCAGTATAAAGACCAGCTGGGCGAATTATATAAGAAAAACCCGGAGACGAAGGAAATCATTCTGAACAGAGAAAAGTATTCCGATGATCTGCTGACATGGCTGTTTGATCATCAGGAAGCACTGCAGTGGGTGATTGATTATCCGGAACAGTCAGCACGATCAGAGGAAGAACTCAGTGCGCAGGGACTTCAGGCGGTAGATTTGAAAGATTATAGAATCCAGAACCATATTCCGGTATATTTCCAGTGGAGCGAAGTATGGGGATATGCATCTTATGGTTCCGAGAATATCGGAATGGGTGGATGCGGACCGACCAGCCTTTCCATGGTGGCGACAGGACTTACAGGCAATACTTCATTTACACCGAAGTATGTGGCAGATATGAGTGTCAATATGGGATATTATGTAGATGAAGTCGGAACAGACTGGACGCTTATGACTGCAGGAGCTTCAGAACTTGGAATAAACTCTGCACAGCTTACAAACTGGTCAGAAGACACTCTCAAATCCGAGCTTTCGGCAGGACATCCGATCATCTGCAGTATGGGACCGGGTGATTTTACAAACCAGGGACATTTTATCGTCCTTTCCGGGCTGACAGAAGAGGGCAAGGTACTGATCAATGATCCGAACAGTAAGATCAACAGCCGTAAGAAATGGGATCTGAATACAATTATAAATCAGATGAATGCAGCGTGGTCATTCTGGGTATAAAAATTTGGAAAAAGTGCAGGAGAATTGGATAAATTCCCTTGCGCTTTTCTTTTATTTATGATATAAATAGATATTGTCGAGAGACAAAATGGGTGGATTCCCGAGTGGCCAAAGGGGACAGACTGTAAATCTGCTGCAATTTGCTTCGGTGGTTCGAATCCACCTCCGCCCATTGCATATTTAGAAAAAATGTGCTATAATGAGATATCATCGCGGGATGGAGCAGTCTGGTAGCTCGTCGGGCTCATAACCCGAAGGTCGTAGGTTCAAATCCTGCTCCCGCAACTCACACATTAGTGTGTATGCCCAGATAGCTCAGTCGGTAGAGCAGAGGACTGAAAATCCTCGTGTCACTGGTTCGATTCCGGTTCTGGGCACTGTCTTCGAAAGAAGGCAAGCTGTATAACAGATGGAGCATTAGCTCAGGTGGTAGAGCACTTGACTTTTAATCAAGTTGTCCGGGGTTCGAGTCCCCGATGCCTCACTAGAGATCAGAGTAGTCTGGTCTCTTTTTTTGTTTCTTAAGGATAATAAAAAACAAATTCTTTATATATTTGTGATTTAGTAGTTGTCAGAAAAGTTGTCAAAGAAGAGCAAGAAAGGAAACTAAGGTAGGTAGCATTGGTTTGTGCCAAGTGTTCGTTGGCACAAACACAATGAGGGCTATACTTGATATTTTTAAAATAATTTGTTATACTTGATTCCAACGGGTGAGCACCTACCAACAGTCAGGCTAATTTTAGTTTGACTGTATTTTTTTTAAGGAGGTGATAAAAATGTCAATGATATGGCCAATAGCACTGGTGATATTCTCAAACATTATTTATCAGATTTGTGCAAAAGGAGTTCCAAAGAATATGGATGTTATGGCATCTATGACAATAACGTATCTTGTAGGAGCAGTTTGTTCTGCTATTATGTATTTTGTGATGAATAAGAATGGCAATTTATTACAAGAGTATATGAAAACAAACTGGGCACCAATTTTTCTTGGTATATCTGTTGTTGGATTGGAAGTCGGTTTTATTTATGCATATAAAAATGGGTGGGCAGTAAGTACAGCATCAATTGTGCAGAGTGCATTTTTGGCAATTGCATTAATTATTGTTGGGGCAGTTCTGTATCATGAAACGATAACGGCGAACAAAATAATTGGTATAGTTATATGCCTTATTGGATTGTATTTTATAAAAAAATAAAGGGAGAACAAGAAATGAATGGAAAACTTTAGTTGTGCCGGCGAAAAAGAACTGATATAATCAAGATGTGAAAAAAGAAATACAAATCGGAATTGACACATTATGGAGGAAATTAGAATGAACATTAATGAATATCAGGAATTGGCAATGA
>OLXW01001645.1_pt1 | contig 10864 bp, 6 predicted proteins | sample 1673551 | NCBI WGS metagenome assembly OLXW01 (sample SAMEA103958114, study PRJEB25191) | human gut metagenome | reverse complement strand
GTATCAGAAAGAGACGAAACGGCCTGTATACGCTTATTTCGCATCCCAGGCGACCTCCGGAGGGTACTATATTTCCGCACCGTCTGACAAGATCCTGGCAAACCGGAACTGCTGGACGGGTTCTATCGGCGTCACCATGGGGACGATCTACGATATTTCAGGACTTCTGGAAAAGTACGGCATCAAGTCAGAGTCTATCACATCCGGGCCTAATAAAGCCATGGGAAGTCTGACTGAGCCTATGACGGATCAGCAGCGAGAGATCTGGCAGTCCATGGTCGATGAAGCATATGATCAATTCGTAGGGATAGTTGCTGACGGCAGGAAGCTGGACGAAAGTTATGTCCGCTCCATCGCTGACGGCAGGATCTATACGGCCAGGCAGGCCAAAGCCAACAAGCTGGTGGACGACGTGGTGAACACATATGACGATGCGGTAGCACAGATGCAGAAGGAGTGCGATCTGGAAGATGCAGAAGTGTATGAATTCTGCTATCAGCCGGACGAAAGCCTTTTTAGCAGTTTGGTGACCAGTGCAAAGAAGCTGGCCGGTGCTGCCGGGGAGAAAAGCGATATCAGCGCACTGACGAAGCTGATGGAAAAGCAGGATCCTATAGAGCCACAGTACTTATGTGAGGAAAGAAAATGAAACAGAAACTGAGATCCAGGCTGCTGGCAATCTGCACCGCATTGAGCTGCGGATGCGCCATGCTTCTGACAGGCAGCATGATCGATACAGAAAGCTATGCTGCGACCGATACGGGTGAAGTGTCGGTCATTTTCACACACGACATGCATTCCCATATGGACGCGGATCGGGTATCGAAAGACGGCAAGGTGGTGGAAGCTGGCGGTTTCGGCAAGCTGAAAACTGCTATGGATGAGGTGAGATCCGACTATCCGGACAGCTTCGTGCTGGACGGCGGGGACTTTTCCATGGGAACGCCGTATCAGACGATTTTTTCCAGGGAAGCTTCCGAGCTGAAAATGATGAAGTTTTTAGGGTATGAAGCGACTACCTTCGGCAATCATGAATTCGATTATCGTGCAAAGGGGCTTGCCTCCATGCTGCAGGCAGCTGCCGGCAAGGGGCCGCAGCTTCTCAGCGCCAATATCGACTGGGAGAAGACTTTAAAGGATAGATCGCTGAAAGACGATGCAAAGATCCTGAAGGAGGCTTGCGACGCCTACGGTGTGAAAGATTATACGGTTTTAGATCACGATGGGGTCAAGATGGCTGTATTCGGGCTTCTGGGCGAGTCTGCGGTGGAGTATGCGCCGGAAAGCGGACTGATCTTCAAGGATGCACAGGAGACAGCAAAAGACGTTGTAAACGAGATCAAGGATAAGGAAGACGTGGATCTCATCGTCTGCATTTCTCACTGTGGTACCATTGAAAATGAAGCGGATAAACTGGAAGAATCGGAGGATTACCAGCTGGCAGAAAATGTGCCGGACATCGACCTGATCGTCAGCGGACACAGCCACACCACGCTGGATGAACCGGTGCAGGTGGGAGATACTTATCTGGTTTCCTGCGGCAGTTACAATACCAATATGGGACATGTGGTGCTGAAAAAAGACGGAGATCGTTATAAAATCAAGGATTATGAGCTTGTCCCACTGGATGAATCGGTTAAAAGCGATGCTTCGGTTGAGGCGGAGCTCAGCAAGTATCGGAACCTGGTGGATGAAGAATATTTCAGCCGGTACGGATACAGTGTGTCAGATACGGTGGTAGAGAATCAAATCACATTTCCAGACAGCTCTAAGATAGGGCTGACACAGGGAGAAGAACCGCTGGGAAACCTGCTGGCCGACTCCTATAAATACGCTATCGCACAGGCAGAGAAAGGCTCTATCAAAGGCTATGAGGCGGGCGACGTTGCTTCGGGAGAAGTGACTTCCGATCAGGGCGGCGTGCAGGTGACTATCGTGCCGCTGGGCGTGATCCGGGGAAGTTTTTTGCAGGGATCGGTGACGGTGGCAGACGCTTTTAATATCCTTTCGCTTGGTTACGGCAAGGATGGTCAGGCAGGGTATCCGCTGGTGCGAGCTTATCTGACGGGGAAGGAACTGAAAGCTGTGGCAGAAGTGGACGCCAGCGTATCCAATTTCATGGGCGTGGCAAGACTTTACTGCAGCGGTCTGGAATACAGCTGGAATCCGCACCGTTTGATGTTAAACAGAGCGGTGGACATCGGATACAATGACGGTATTTCTGTGAAAGAGTTAGACGATGATCAGCTTTACAGCGTGGCGGCGGATCTCTATTCCTGCCAGATGCTGGGGGCGGTCAAGGATAAATCGGCAGGCATCTTGAAAATCGAACCAAAAGATGCCGAAGGCAACCCGATCACCAACTATGAAGACCATATCATCTACGACGGCGATAAAGAAGTCAAAGCCTGGTACGCAGTGGCATCTTACCTGGATTCCTTCGCAGACGATCAGATCCCATCGTATTACAGCAAGGCTCAGGGACGAAAGACGGAGATCGACAGCTGGTCGCCGATAGAGATCTTCAAACAGCCTAATAAGATCACAGGGATGGCCGTCGGCGTTGTTGTGATTCTGGTTGCCATAGCCGGGGGGATCGTGTGGATCGTGAAGAGGAAAAAGTTGAAAAAAGGAAGATAATAGAGTATTATATACACAGTTGAGTTATAGTGAATTTTTAGATCTATAGAGTGCTAGGGCGAGGAGAAGTACCATGAAACAACATATTGCCAAACTACTTGTTTTTCTTATGCTGATGACGACAATGATCGTCCCGGCAGATTTGAGTTTCGCAGAGTCGGGAAATGAAAATACGACGCAGACGGAAGAACCAAATGATCCACAAGAAAAAACTGATTTGACACAGGAAACTCCTGCGAAGGCTACGGATGATGAAAAAATCGTTGAAAATGAATCATCACCTAATTCTTCAGTTGCAAAAGAAAGCATTATCGCTGCAGAAAATGACCAGTTAGAAGAGACCGTAACAGAGAGAATGGAGTTCCTTTATATTGAGTCAAAAGAGCTGGTTGCTCCTGGAACGCAGAACATTGTTGTTTCCTGGAAGGAAGCCATTGATGATATTCAAAATATGGTTTTGGTGTATGAAAATGAACAAGGTAAGACATTTACTTTAAAAGAGTCAAGAAGAAACGATGAATCCATAGTATTTACAAAGGATTTTGCTGCTTCAGAAGCAGGTACATACAAGATCAAAGGTGTAAAATACTTTATTGGAAATGAAGAAAAGTATTTCAATTTTGATGATGTGGAAATTGCTGCATCGTTTAAAGTAGTAAAAGGACAAACTATAGAAGATGACGCTATTGCAAAAGTTGAAGTGGAATCTGATGGTACTGTCGATAAAAAAGAAGTAAATGGAGAAATAAAAGATGCCGTTACATCAACTGATGCCGCTCCAAAGGCGCAAACAAAAGCAAGACGTGCCAAGAGCAGCAATATTGTTGTTGTTCTTGATCCGGGTCATGGTGGGAGCGACTCAGGTGCTACACGAGGTTCTGTGTATGAGAAAAATATAAATTTCAAGGTGGCACAGTACTGCAAGGCAGAGTTGGAACAGTACTGCGGTGTTACAGTATATATGACTCGCACAGGGGATACGAATCCTTCCTTACAGGAAAGAGCGCAGATTGCAGCAAATTATGGTGCTAATATTCTGGTAAGCATTCATCAGAACTCCGGGTCTTCCTCAGCATATGGTGCAGAAGTATACTATCCAAATCGCAATTATAAACCAGCGATAGGAGACAGCGGCAAAGCGGTCGCTGATTCTATTCAGAAAGAGCTGGTTAGCCTGGGATTAAGTGATCGTGGTACGAAAATCAGAAATACAGCAAATGGCTCAACCTATGCGGATGGTTCTTATTCAGATTATTACGGGATCATTCGCAACAGTAAAAATTTAGGCATTCCAGCTATTATTGTGGAACATGCCTTTCTTTCTAATGCGAGCGATTATAACAACTTCCTCAGTAGCGACAGCAAACTGCAGAAACTGGGAATTGCAGATGCTACAGGAATTGCGAATGCGTTTGGGCTGAGGAAAGGAACATGGGAGTCTACAGCAGAGGGTAAAAAGTATAAATATACAGATGGAAGCTATGCAACGGGATACATCAATATAGGTGGATATTATTATTATTTTGATGATGAAGGAATCATGCAGACAGGATATCAAAAGATCAATGGGAAGCCGTATAAATTTTATATGGATCCAGGGTATGGATATAGTGAAGGATGGACTACGATCAAGGATGGAGATAAAGTGTATTGCTGGGGGAATGGAAAACTTGCGACAGGAAGAGTAGCTATTAAAGGCAAGATATATACATTTGATGAAGATGGGGTGCTGCTAGATAAATACGATAAATGGGAAAATAGCGAAAAAGGGAAAAAGTACAAGTATGCAGATGGTTCCTATGCAATAGGGTACGTTAACATAGGTGGATATTATTACTATTTTAATGACGATGGAGTGATGCAGACGGGATACCAGAAGATCAACGGGAAGCCGTATAAATTTTATATAGATCCAGGATATGGATATAGTGCGGGGTGGACTACGATCAAAGATGGAGATAAAGCGTATTGTTTGGGAAATGGAAGACTTGTAACAGGAAAAGTAGCTATAGATGGAAAGACTTATACGTTCGATGAAGAGGGAATATTAAAAGATGTAGAGGATTTTTATAAGATTTCGGGGAATTCGTCTATTGATAGTAAAGATTTAATGCAATTATATAACAAAAAAAGTAAAGTATACCCCAACTATTATAAAAATACAGATGCTCCCGATTTAGCAACATTTTGTAAAATGTATGTGGAGGAAGCTAGGCTGGAAAGCATTAAGCCAGAGGTAGCCTTCTGCCAAGCCATGCTTGAGACGGGTTGGTTGCAATATAGTGGATCAGTAAAAATACAACAGTTTAATTTTGCAGGACTCGGGGCAACGGGAGGAGGCAGTTCAGGTGCGAGTTTCCCAGATGTTAGGACTGGAATAAGAGCTCAAATACAACATTTGAAGGCATATGCAAGTACAGATGTTCTCGTTAATTCTTGTGTTGATCCAAGATTCAATCTTGTAAAGAGGGGCTCCGCTCTATATGTAGAATGGCTAGGCCAAAGAGAAAATCCAAATGGACTTGGTTGGGCTACAAGCCCAAATTACGGGTATAATATTTTAACGTTGATTGAAGATCTTGACCGATAATATCTGAGAATCAGAGCCTTATTTAGAATAATAAAAGGCGCTGTTAAACGAGAAATAGGTGTCAGTCTAATATTGAATTAAGTGTTAGTTTATGTTAGACTAAACAAATGTAAATCATTATATAGTTTATTGAGGCCTTGAAATGAGACATATAAATTCAAAACATGTTAGAATAACGATATTAGTGTTAGTTGACGCACTCATTGTAGCCTTTTGCTCCATTGTCCCATTAGCGCTTCGCTTTGGTATTTTTACCATGGACATTGCTTATTTGGAGCCGGCAATCAAATGTTTGCCGGCGGATATCCTTATCACAATTGGCGTCTTAGCTGCATTTAGACTATACAATCGAGTTTGGTCTTATGCGGGAATCGATGAAATGCTTTCCGTTTTTAAAGCTTCTTTAGTGATCGAAGCTTTATATGTTGTATATCGAATTTTTGCTAATGTAGATATGCCCAGAAGTTTCTATATTTTTAACTGGGTCTTTTTATTTGTACTTTTGGCGGGTTCTAGGGTTTCGATCCGTGTTTGGAGACAGTTTAGAAGAAAATATGAAAAAACGGAAACTCATCGCAATGTGATGATTGTTGGTGCGGGTGCAGCAGCATCCCTTTTGATCAAAGAACTGCAGTATGGACCGGGAGAGTCCAAGGTCGTATGCATTATTGATGATAATCCTGCGAAAAAAGGAAAGTATATCCACAGCATCCCTATCGTAGGAAATAGAACGGATATTCCGTATATGGCGAAGAAGTATCATGTTGATGAAATCATTATCGCTATTCCATCAGCGTCTCCGACAACGGTCAGGGAATTGCTGACTATTTGTCAGGAAACTGATGCCCGTTTGAAACGGCTTCCGGCGATTTCATCTAGCTTGACCTCGTCTCTCAGCCAGACAGTGCGGGAAGTAAATTATGAGGACTTGCTGGGGCGCGATGCTGTTGTGATCGAAAATTCAGAACTGGCAAGCTTTGTGGCGGAGAAGACGATTATGGTCACTGGCGGAGGTGGGACTATTGGTTCGGAACTCTGCAGACAGATCATCGCCAATAATCCGGGGAAATTACTGGTGATCGATATCTATGAGAATGGTGCGTATGAGCTTCAGATGGAACTTAAGCGTTATTATCCGGATGCAGATGTGGAAGTGTTGATTGCATCCGTTCGTGACTATGATCGCATGGAAAACATATTCTCAACATATAAACCTGATATTATTTATCATGCGGCAGCGCATAAACATGTGCCGCTGATGGAATATTCCCCTAATGAAGCAGTCAAGAATAACTGTATGGGAACATGGAATATGGCAAAGCTGGCGGACAAGTATAACGTGCGCCGCTTTGTGCTGATTTCAACGGATAAAGCGGTGCGCCCTACTAATGTTATGGGGGCAACGAAACGAATCTGTGAAATGATCGTGCAGACATATAATCGTAAGTCAAAGACAGAGTTTGTTGCAGTGCGATTTGGCAATGTTTTGGGTAGCAATGGGTCAGTTATCCCTTTATTCTTAAAACAAATTGAAGCTGGTGGGCCGGTGACATTGACTCATAAGGAAATCACACGTTTCTTCATGACAATACCAGAAGCTGTATCACTTGTGCTGAAAGCGGGTTTAATGGCTAAAGGTGGCGAGATCTTTGTGCTCGATATGGGGCAACCGGTCAAAATTTATGATTTGGCAGTCAACCTGATCAAGATGAAGGGATATGTTCCAGGTCGCGATATTAAAATTGAAATAGTGGGATTGCGACCAGGTGAAAAACTTTATGAGGAACTCCTTATGGCAGAGGAAGGGTTAGAAAGCACGACAAATGATTTGATATTTATTGGCAAACCGATTAAATTAGATGATGAAAAGTTCCTGAATCAGCTTGATCAGTTGATTCATATAGCATATCAAAATGGGAATACGATCAAAGCGGAAATCGAAAAAGTTTGTGATACGTATCACCCGCAATAAGAAGGGAAGATTTATATGAACATACCATTTTCTCCACCGGATATTTCAGAACATGAGATCGAATCAGTTGTGGAAACACTGCGTTCCGGATGGATCACAACAGGACCGAAGACAAAGGAATTTGAAAAGCAAATTGCGGCATATGTGGGGACGGATCGTGTTGTCTGTCTGAATTCCTCAACGGCAGCAATGGAAATGACTTTACGTCTTTTAGGAATCGGACCGGGGGATGAAGTCATTGTTCCGGCATATACCTATACAGCTAGTTGCAGCGTTATTTGCCATGTGGGCGCAACGCCTGTTATGGTGGATATCCAACAGGATCATCAGGAAATGGATTATGCAAAAGTGGCGGAAGCAATTACAGAACGGACGAAAGTCATCATTCCAGTTGATTTGGCGGGAATCGTATGCGATTATGAGACATTGTATCGTGTGTTAGAAGGGGAAAAAAGATTATTTCATGCGAATACAAAAAATGAGATTCAGAAACACTTTGATCGTGTTATCGTAATGGCTGATTCTGCTCATGGATTTGGAGCGGTCAGAGACGGAAAACGTTCAGGGTGCTTTGCAGATTTTACTTGCTACTCTTTCCACGCAGTAAAAAATCTGACCACGGCAGAAGGTGGAGCCGTTACATGGAAAACTATTAACGGTGTTGACAATGAGTGGATCTATAAGCAGTATATGAATTTGTCCTTGCATGGTCAGACGAAAGATGCTCTGAATAAGACCAAGATTGGTTCATGGGAATACGATATCGTATCACCTGCGTATAAGTGCAATATGACGGATATTCAGGCCAGCATTGGTTTGGAACAGTTGAAACGATATGAAGAAATGCTGAAACGCCGTCACGAGGTGATTGATCAGTATGACGAAGCATTTAAGGATATGCCCGTATATCGTCTTTGCCATGAGGATGAAAGACAACGTTCAAGCGGACATTTGTATTTTATTCGCCCGAAGGGGATTGGTGAACTAGAGAGAAATGAGATTATAGCAAAACTAGCAGAACATGGAATTGCAACAAATGTGCATTACAAACCGTTGCCGCTGTTGACAGCATATCGGAATTTAGGATTCAAAATGGATGATTACCCAAATTCTTACGCATTTTATAAAAATGAAATCACATTGCCGCTGTACAGTAAATTGACAGAAGAGCAAGTAGAATATATTATAGACAATACAGTAAAGGTGTTACAGGATTATGTGGATTAACTGGAATGATCTTCCGGAAAACATGAAAAATGAACAAGTGCGACCTTACTACGAGAAGTTAAAGCAAAAGCGAGGAAGCTTGATTACAAAACGTTTGTTTGATATTTTGGTTTCTTTGGTAATGCTGATTCTGCTGTCTTGGTTATTTCTAATTCTGGCAATTGCTATTAAGGTAGATTCGCATGGGCCGGTATTTTACCGACAGGTGCGTGTAACAACGGGAAATCGGGATTTTCGGATTTTTAAATTTCGCACTATGGTAAACAATGCAGATAAGATCGGTTCTCTAGTGACTACAGGGAACGATTCTAGAATCACGAGAGTCGGTGCAAAAATACGCAAGTGCAGACTAGATGAGATACCACAGTTGCTTAATATCCTGAAGGGCGAGATGAGCTTTGTTGGGACAAGACCGGAAGTTCGTAAATATGTAGATCGCTATACGGATGAAATGATGGCTACATTGCTGATGCCTGCAGGAGTTACATCACTGGCCAGTATTAGCTTTAAAGATGAGGATGAGCTTATAGATGAATATACTGAAAAGGGTATGTCAGTAGACAACGCTTATATGGAAAAAGTTCTTCCTAAAAAGATGAAGTATAACCTGGAATACATGAATCAATTTGGTTTTTTTCGAGATATAAAGTTGATGATTCAGACTTTCGTTAGTGTTATAAAATAAGGTGGATATAGTACATGAATATTTTGATTATTAATCATTATGCAGGCAGTCCTGAAATGGGAATGGAATTTCGCCCATATTATTTTGCAAAGGAATGGACAGCTATGGGACATCGGGTCGATATCATTGCTGCAGACTTTTCTCATTTGAGGAGGGTGAATCCAGATGTGTCAAGAGATTTTCAGGAAGAAATCATAGATGGTATTCATTATCATTGGATCAAAACGCGACGGTATGAAGGCAATGGTGGACAGCGTGCTATTACAATGGCACAGTTTATTGGAAAATTGTGGCTGCATACAGGACGCATTATAAAGGACATGGATCCGGATGTGGTAATAGATTCTTCCACGTATCCATTAGATACTTATATAGGACAGAGAATACGAAAGAAATCGAAAAAAAAAGTTAAAGTTATTCATGAAGTCCATGATATGTGGCCAACGACATTGGTTGAAGTTGGTGGAATGTCCAAATATCATCCATTTGTAGTGGCAATGCAAATAGGAGAAAATAGTGCATATAAACATTCAGATTATGTTGTCTCCTTATTACCAAATGCAGAAATGTATATGCATGAGCACGGATTGAAAGCAGGACATTTTAAATGTATTCCTAATGGAATTGTTTTGGATGAATGGGAAAAGCCAGAAGAGTTACCAGCAGAGCATTTTCAGAAGTTGAGTGAGTTGCATAAGAAAGATAAGTTCATTGTAGGATATTTCGGTGGACATGCCCTATCGAATAATTTAGACTCGATTATTGATATTGCAATCAAAATTGAGGATCCAGATATTCAATTTGTTCTAGTCGGGGATGGGGTGGAAAAAAACAGATTGATGAGTCGAGTTAAAGATGCAGGTTTAGAAAATGTCGTTTTTTTACCGCCGATACATAAAAAGAGTATTCCAAGGCTGTGTGAGTTATTTGATTGTATATATATGGGGGGGAAAAATTCGCCTTTGTATAGATTTGGGCTATGTTTAAATAAGATGTTTGACACAATGGCGTCGGGAAAACCTGCTATTTGTGCCATAGGAGTACCAAGTTATTTAACGGAGTATTCTTGTGGATATGATGTAGATAATGATGATATAGAGAGAATCCTTAGTATTATATTACATATAAAACAACTCAACAATGAGCAACTAGAGATAATTGCCCAAAATGGGAGAGATGCTATAAAAGAACGATTTAATTATGCAATGCTTGCAAAAGAGTTTACTCAATTAATGGAGGAATAAATTAAAATGAAAAATAAATTATTGACAAAAATAAGTGAACATAAGCTTACGGTTGGCGTTGTCGGACTTGGTTATGTAGGGCTTCCGCTAGCTGTAGAAAAAGCAAAAGCAGGATTTAAGACGATTGGATTTGATGTACAAGAGGGAAAAGTAAATCTGGTAAACGAAGGTCATAACTATATTGGTGACGTTGTTGACAGTGATTTAAAAAAACTTGTTGAAGCAGGGATGCTTTCTGCAACGACGGACTTCAGCTTTGTAAAAGACGTGGATTTTATTGCGATCTGTGTGCCGACACCGCTGGATAAGCATCAGCAGCCGGATATTAGTTATGTCAAGAACTCGACAATAGAGATCGCAAAATATATGACGAAGGGCACTATGGTAGTTCTGGAATCCACTACATATCCGGGAACGACGGAAGAACTAATCAAACCACTTCTGGAAGAAGGTTCCGGTCTGAAATGCGGGGAGGATTTTTATCTGGGGTTCTCTCCAGAACGAGT
>OLXW01001626.1_pt1 | contig 10984 bp, 20 predicted proteins | sample 1673551 | NCBI WGS metagenome assembly OLXW01 (sample SAMEA103958114, study PRJEB25191) | human gut metagenome | reverse complement strand
AGATTAATAGACTGGATCTATCCAGTGGGTCATATCATTACGACGGTTAATGCTAGCTATGATCCAAACAAATTATTTAAGAATCAGACATGGGTACGTTTCGCTAATGGGAGAACTTTGGTTGGAGTTGATGATTCTGATACAAGCTTTGATGCTGTTGAAAAAACGGGCGGTAAAAAAACCGTTAAATTAACTGAATCGGAGATGCCCGCACATCCGGGTCATATGTACACAAATACAGGATCCGCATGGGGCGGAAATACAGCTAAGTATCTTAGCTCTGATAAATTAACTGCCTACGGATCATCAGCAAGAGGTTGGAACGTTTATAACGGAAATGAGGCACAACCAGCTGGACGTGATCAAGGCGGCAGCAAAGCTCACAACAACCTTCAACCATATATAACCGTATACTTCTGGAAACGTACCGCATGAGAAAGGAGCGGTATGAACGATCAAGAAATATATTTGCTTTTAAAGCAAGCCGGAAACAGCCTACAGGCTATTTTTGATTATTTCAAAAAGAAGAATAAAATACTATTTGATTCTAGTACATCATGGGATAGCGGAACCAAGACTATAAAAGATATAAGTAAATATAATCTCATTCAAGTTGACTTGGATTTGGGCGGGGTTAGTGGTATTGCTATAAGACGTAGCGATACTGTATTTACTGGCACTGTGAACGCTAATTATCCATCATGGATGGGTGTTACAGCATTTTTTATGTCTTTGAACGGAGATTCGTGTAAATTAGATTGGGGATGGGTAAATGTCAACACGCCTGGAGCACCCAATAAATCTTACGGTATTAAACGAATTATAGGCATCGATCCTATTATCCCAGATTCACTTAGTAACATTATCGGGGGGGGTACTGTTTAACAAGATTTTTAAGAGAGGGGTGCATAGATTATGTACAATCTCTTAAAGAAAGCCTTCTCAGATATAAAAAATCTAAAGTCCTCAAAGCAAACAAAGAAATGGGTGAAGATCGCAGAAAGCTCTGGAACCATTTCATACAATGCGGACAAATACAACGAATTGCTTTTAGTAACATATTTTGGAGGAGTTCGTATCAAGACTTTAATCCCTGTGGTGACATTAACAAGCAGTGCTCAAACACATTTTGTAGGGACATACAATTCCGTAATTTATGTGAATATAAGCAAAACAGCCATATCGGTATCCAAACAACCAACTGGTTACACGGCCGAATTAATTCTTTACGGCAGATAAAAGAAATGGGGTGGTGCGTATGAGAATATTCACCATCTTAAAGAAGTTGTGCACCAAAACAAAGGTTGACTATATCGTATCGCAAGGAATCTCCGGAGACTGGTTCTATAGGAAATGGGCATCCGGATATTGTGTGTTATATGGTTGCGGTACTGCTACTGCCAGCTATGTTCAAACATGGAACGGCATGTATCATTGCACAGTAGATGTTAATCTTCCGTTTTCGGTTAGTAGAGGACGGATGTTTTCCCATTCGCAAGTTGATACCGGGTTTGGTATATCGGCAAATCAATCTGGAACAAAATGGGATTCAGCAATTAAAGAAGTACAGTTAGACTCCCTTGGGTCTCAAAAGGCAAGTTCGTTCGGCTATACAATTCATATATTTGGTAAGTGGAAATAAACAGTTTATAAGCAGGGAATACGCCCTGTTTTTTTAGTACAGAAAGTGAGGTATGAAAAATGTTTAATTTAAGTGAAATCATCGCACAGATTCCAATCAATGTGTATGTGCTGGTCGGCTGTCTGGTAGTCGGATGGTTGATGAAAAAGTTTTTGCCAACGGATAACAAAATCATTCCGCTGGTGCTGGTGATTCTCGGTGCGATCGTGTATGTGTTGCTGGAAGGAATGAGCGTGGAAAATATCATCATCGGTGCGTTCACCGGCGCGGCATCCACTGGTCTGCATCAGGTATTCAAGCAGTATGTGGAAGGAAAGGATCTGGCAATTACTAATGGGGACGGCTCCAAAGCGGAAGACTTTGAGGCGGATCCGGTTGAGGAAGGGAGCGAAAAATAATGAGCACAGAATCTACTTTGAAAATCATTTTCGGCGGTGCAAGCCATCGCCGTACATCGGGTTATGGATGGAGAGTCCATCCAACCAAGAAAACTAAGAAGTTCCATTACGGTGTGGATTATGGCTGTGGCAAGGTGGCCGTCCATGCCCTGGAATCCGGTACGGTTTATAAGCGCGGGTATGACAAATCCGCCGGAAACTATGTATATGTAAAATATGCACGGTATGGCGTATGTGTAGCTTATTTCCACCTGTCCAGTATTTCCGTAAAACAGGGACAGGCTGTAAGCCGTGGAACCAAGGTGGGCGTTGCAGGATCCACAGGAACATCCAACGGGGTACATTTACACATCGGCGTTCGTAGCCTTTCCAGCTGGAAATGGCAGAACCCTGAGACCTGGATGGCGAATTATTCTGCGCCATCTTCTGGCGGTTCTTCGTCCGGCTGTTCGTCTGGTTACCGGGTAGGATCCACGTATACCCTGCGGGCAAATATGAATGTTCGCACTGGCCCGGGGACGAACTACGCAAAGAAAAAGCGCAGCGCACTGACGGCGAATGCCAGGGCACATTGTACATCGTCCAGTTCTGCCGTGCTGAAATCCGGCACGCGGGTAACCTGCAAGGCTGTTCGGGTCGTCGGATCTGATATCTGGTTGCAGATCCCATCGGGCTATGTGTGCGCCCGGAAATCTGGCAAAGTCTATATTTCGTAGGAGGGCGGCATGACGACAGAGGTAATCGTGGCAATGATCGCATCCGGCGGCGGCCTGCTGGGATCTGCAATCGGTGTGATCGCATCCGCTCGGCTGACCAACTACCGGATCGGGCAACTGGAAGAGAAGGTGAATAAGCACAATAACCTGATTGACCGGGTGTATCGACTGGAAGAAAAGGCAAAGCTGGAAGGCGAGCGAATCAAGGTGGCAAATCATCGAATCGATGATCTGGAAGATCTGAATAAATAATATCGATGGGCGGGAGAAATCCCGCCTTTTTTTATGCTCCAAGTCATATTAAATACAGATATTGCCAAAAAGTTTCACGACTTTTTCACAACTTTTGCCGAAACGAGACAGGTAAAACAGGGCAAAATAAGATGAAATTCAGCAAAATCTCAAGCAACAAAAAACCCATTGAAACGTTGAAATTTCAATGGGTCAATCGTTGATACTGGTCGGGATGACAGGATTCGAACCTGCGGCCTTTGCGTCGTTCAGACCCTAGTATTTTCAACGTTTTGCGGAAGTTGGCTCAATATTTCACGATTATTTCACGTCTATGCCGGGAAGCCGATTTATGGCTGCAATCTGTACATCTTGCTTTACCAGGGCGTAATGTTTGGCCGTGACCTCGATAGATTTGTGTCCCATGAGCTTAGATGCGACTTCCAGTGGCACGCCTGCCCGGCACAGCTCGGTGCAGAATGTGGCCCGGTAGGTGTGAGGGCTCTTCTGTGGAACATTGATATCGGCATAATATCTGTTCAATGATCTGCGTGTATTGCCATACTCCAGGAGCTTTCCCGAATCACTGGTAAATACAAAATCTGTTTTATATTTGTTGCGCCTGGCTTCAGCTTCGAATCGTTCTTTATGGATCTGCAGCGCCTTTTCCAGCTCCGGGTGAACCGGGATCTTTCTGCAGGAATTATGTTTCGGCGGAACGATCTCGCCCTGGTAGTATTGGCGATCCACACACACGAATCCAGATCTGATATCGCTGTATTTAAGCCCCAGACATTCGGAAATACGAAGGCCGGTGTAATTCATCAGAAACATCATGAAACGCAGTCTGTGGCCGTCAGAGCTTGTGAGAATGGTTTGGATCTCGTCCGGCTCCCACACTATGATCTCATCCTTTTTCTTGTTGTCATATTTCTCCGGCATGGTGACTGCACTCAGGATATTTCCAGAAATATTATTCAGAGCAAGCCATTTATAGAATGCAGACATCCACTTATTTATGGAATCCAAGTTTTGTTTCGATACAGGCAGCCATATATAGAAGTCCTGCAGAGTTTTCGCATCCACTTCACCGATCGGTATAGAAGTGATCCAGGATCCCTTCACATGGACCCGGTAGCTTTGTTCATATCGGCGCTTGGTCCCTTTGGCATAAGTGCTGTTCATGAAGACTTCGTAGGTGTATTCTTCTGCATATTCTCCAAAGGTCTTCCGTTGGGCTTCAGCTGCAGCATGCTCCTTTTCATATTTTTTCTGCAACTGCTCTTCCTGGTAAGCACGGAACTGTTTTTCCGCATCTCCCTTGCTGGTACCATAGAACTGCTTCTTGATCGGGACTTTCTTACCGTCTTTCCACTCATGGCCGACAGTCCGGGTAATCCGGAAGTAGTCATATTGTCGTGCCCCACGGAAGACCGCTGTGTTCTTCTTGGTTGCCATTATGTATCATCTCCTTAAAAATGGGCACAAAAATACCCTGAATATTGATTTTTCAGGGTGACGATGATACAATGAAATTGCGAGTTTCGGGTTGTATCATCGCAACCTGATAGCATTAGCCTCACTTCGGTGAGGCTTTTGTTTTTTTTGATTGTTTATAACGTGTTTTGCATAGTATCAATCATATCTTTTAACTGGTACAGGAGGCGGGATCTATCGGCGATAGTATAGCGTGTTCCCTTGCCTTGACCAGCTATTATTATTAGATCCTTTTTGGCTAAAGAATCAATAGCTTTTCGGGTTTTGTATTCGGTTAATCCAACTGCTTTTTGAATATCGGCAAATTTTTGCATAGGTTGATTTTTATATAAATAAACATATACATCACGCTCGTTGGCATTGAGTTCGGGATGCGAATCAATCAAATCTATATGCCATATTTTGAGTTCCGTGGATTCGAGATTAGTTTTTATTTCCGGTAATCTGTAATCATTTTCAATAGCGGTCCTGTAGATACTAGGGCCACCTTCTCCTTGACGCTCGGAAATCCCCAAATATCTGAAAAAAGACATTATAGTTTCATTTCGTGGTCTGGAATCTCCGCCATTGATAAATTGTTGTATAGAAACCAATAATTGTCCGGGATTCCTAAATAGAAACCATCCATTTCGAGCTTCGATTTTAACAGAGGGAAATCCCTGTACATAATCAGCGTGGGCAAGGCAATTTGTTAAAGCCTCACGTATCGCAATGTCAAAATTGGGGTTTTTAATTCGTGTGTTGTTTTCATCAAGTTCAAATTTATCAATGACAATCGCACGTAACTTTTCAAATACAATATTAAAAAAGTTATAAATGTTCATATGTGTATTATTAAGTTCATCGGTAGAAACTCTGTCAATCCAGCGAGATTCTTCGGTAGACCGATTTATATAGTCTAAGAAATATGAGGGGTATACTTCTTTAATGCTCTCATATTTCCCTAAGAACAATAATGTTCCATTTTTTATTAGAACCTTATTGTTGGCATCGATTTTAACAGCACCTATTCTGCGAAGAAAGCTTTGGGGATCGAGTGTTTCAAAATGATTTTGTGGATAGCGAGCTGATACTCGTTCCTTAAAAGATGAAATTGAAATTGGATCAAGGCTTTCCAGAGTGATTTCTTCAGAACATAAAGTATCATCAATAGGATTGCTGTTGCGAAGCATAGACCTGAGTTCCACATCCGTGACTCTATAATCTCCTTCTCCTTTTCGGATATAAGATTGTTCATATTGATTATTCAAATGTACTGGTTTGTTTTTTAAATCGGCTTCTGGTACATCCACAAATATTACAGAGTGATTTTCATCAAAAGGGACAATCTGGACATCAGAGTTATTCATAGCGCAGAAGCTTACTTTCTGTTTGTTTGATAAGTTGTTCCATAAATCCTGAACCACTTTGTCAGGAGATTTGACTCCTGTAATGATATTTTGGGGCGTATGTTCTTTAATCCCTAGGATAATTCGTCCACCATTTGTATTAGAAAAGGAAGAATATGTTGGCCAAAATTCCTTTGGTAAACTATTTTTAGATTCTTTCAATTCGAGAGTATCTGATTCTGTTATTTTTTCTAGATATTGTTTCATATCTTTAATATGTTCCATAATGTAATTTATATCCCTTTCTATTAAAATCACGAGCAAATCATACGCTGGAAATGTTGAAATATCAATATTTCTAGGTGGAAACTCCTTGAAATCACGAGCAAATCACGAGCAAATCACGAGTATTTTGTGTTTTACTGCAGGTGATATACCATCTTCAACAAAGCTTTGAAAACGATAGCGTAATAAATCAAAAAATCCCATATCCAAATCTCCTATATAATATCACTTTGAAATGCAACGGCTTTCCCGAGTACTCTTATATGATTCAGCTGTTCATTGGTGTAGTTTTTAGGTGGGTACTTGGGATTTTCGGACTGCAGTGTCAAAAGGCTCTCATCTGGAAAATAGTAGAACCTTTTCAGCAGGACTTCATCATCGATGACGATTGCAGCGATTTCCCCATTGTCCACAATTTCAGTTTTTTTTATAAATACGACATCCCCGTCGAAGATTCGGGCGCCTATCATGCTGTCACCCTTTGCTTTTAGACAAAAGTCAGCATTGATATCCGTCCCAGACAAAACGTAGCTTTCGCGATCCTCATTGACGAAAATTGGCTCGCCGCAAGCAATTTCTCCGAGAAGAGGGAACTTCTTTATTGAAACAGGGAAAATGTTGTCGAACTGCTTTGCTTCATTTTCAGGACTATTTGGTATGTCTGACCATCCCATTAAATAGCTGGGCGTTGTATCTAAAGCTTCTGCAAAAGCGATGATTTTGCTTCGAGGTAAATCAACCTCACCTTTTTCAATTTTTGCAATAGAGGATCTGCTTGTATATCCTGTCTTTTTTGCAAGTTCATCCTGTGACAGGCCTTTATCTTCACGTAGTTGTTTGATATTTCTATATAAATCTATCATTTCAGTACCAACCTTTCGAATACAATATAGCACGTGTGTGAAAATATTTCAACATAATTGTGAAAAAATGTTGACATAAATTCACAATGATGTTATAGTATGAACGTGAATAAAATTCAACAAAGGAGGTGAAGATAATTTGGTAAAGTTAGATCTGCTCAATAATAGAATCAAGGACTCTGGAATGACCGTAGTTTCTATTGCTGAGAAAACGGGGGTATCGAGAGAAACACTATACAATAAGCTTAATGGAACTGTTGATTTTAAGGCATCGGAAATTTTAAGCATTTCAGATGTGTTAAGATTGTCGGTAAAAGAAAGGGATGAAATTTTTTTTGCGAGATAAGGTGAATAAAATTCAACATGAGCCAACTTTGAAAAGGTTGAAGGAGGGAGAACGATGAAAAGGAGACCGACAAGCCTCTGGAAAAGAGAATGGAAGCGAAAGCAAGAAAAAAGCCGCTGCGGCAACAGCGACTTTGCGATTTACCTTGATGGCAAGATTATTTCTGAAGCCATTCGTGATAGAGCTCAAGAAGTCTTAGCATCCTACCAAAGCTCATCCCACCGAGATAGCCGATGAACTTTTCAAGATCGGCAGGCTCGGTAAGATTACCGGAAAATGATGAAGCCTGATTGATATATTCCAGATCAGCAGGAGTAAGCGAAGAGGTAAAATCATCAAACGATTTTAATTCATTCATGAAAGTTCCTCCTTTCCGTAGTACTCGGGCATGGCAGCACCCTGTAAGTACAGTATACGGAATCTGGGGAAGAGTGTAAATGTTGAAAGTTTGAAGGAGAGGAGGTGAAGAACCTGACAGGAAGTAATAGTGTGAAAAAAGCCAAAGTAGTTTCTGTAGTTCAGGTTGAGGCGAAAATCGGGACAGGAACAAAAGAAGACCCAGTACGAAAGGTTATCCAGTACTGGGATCTTGATGGAAATTTGCTAGCAGAACGTGATCTGCTTAATGATCTTATTCCTGAGGAAGGTTAGGATTGGTCTTTACTATAGGGTTTCGGATCAAATATTCACAGTCAATGCTGTCAACAAAGATTTTCAGATATTTTTTTAGGATCTGGAAGTCAATGTCATCGTATTTGCGTTCGTAGTGAGTGTGATCATTACCCAGAATACGAACCACATCGGCTGATTGAGATAACTTGACCTCGGAAAGATATTTTTGGATTGCTTTTGAAAGTGAACAGCTGATTACTTCTTTTTCAGGCTCGTGTAGTACAGAAATTGCATAGTCCTTAATTAGAACTTCAAGAGCATTACGATATCCAGATCCGGCAAGTTCAAGGAAACCACGTTGTTCAGCTTCATAGCATTGATTGTAAAGTTCGATAAAATGTAGCGAGATTTTCTTTATGGAATCTGGGAAATCCCCTCGCTTTATAATTTGCGGTAACAATGAAAGTAATTCGCCGGATTCATCCTTTACACGGTAAATGGCCTGAGATATTTTATCACAGCAGTTATGTTCCAATATCAGCATGTGGTAAACGCTAAGCCCGTAGACCACATGGGTTGTTGCGACAATGTCCGGCACACCATATGCTCCGCAATGAGGGCATTCTAGTGGAAGTTCGGATTCGAATTCCAAGGTAGAGCTGCCCGCAAAAAATGTTCTTTTTCTAGTTTTCACATAATCACCGTCCTTTCAATCCTATTTTATCACGGAGCAAAGGACGAGACAAGAAAGTGAGGTGTCAAATGAAACGCTTAACAAGATGGAGGGCTATGGAGAAGCATCCAGAACCATATGCGGGATAAAGAAAGGAGAGTCGTTATGAAAGCAAAGTCTATAGAGCCGCTCGTTGTATCGGCTATTGAAGCAGCAGAAATGCTCCGGACGGGAGTACACGTTGTGTATCCACTGATTGAACGGGGAGAAATCCCTGCATACAGAGTAGGATGCAACTGGAAAGTGCCGATAACGAAGCTGCAGCAGTACGTTGAGGAAAGAGCCGAAGCGGAAGCCTACGAAAGACGTATGGCAGCTCAGAAAGGAAGTTCAAACAATGAAACCTAAAACAGCAGTATTCATTATTGCGATCTTCGGGATCCTGGTTGTCGTAGCTGCATACGTGAAGCGTGGCGAGTTCGGGATCGGACCTGAATGGGCGCTGCCGGTGATTGCAGCAGCTATCATACCGTTAAAGGAAGGAGGGCGAAAATGCCAGAAGAAAAATTAACAAGAAAAGAGCGAAAGGAAGCGTTGATCACCGCAGCACTGAACAGGCTGGATACTCCCTGGAAGTATCAGGAGTTCGTTTGTCCGTGCTGCAGCGGGATCGCTTCGGTGATTGATCGGGAAGAAATCATAAAGGCAGAGTGTCATGCCTGCAGCGTAAAGGTGGTGAAGAAAAAATGATCAAGGTAGAGAATCATGAGGTCACAATGTTCGGTGATCTGGAAGAACTTTCGGCAGAAATAACACTGCTGATGGCGACTCATTACCAGACAATGGTGAAGCACTGGGGTGAAGAAAAGGCAAATCTGTGGCTCGCTTCAATGGGAAGATATGCAGTAAGCCCTGATGCTCTTGAAGGTGTAAAGAGTTATGAGGAGCATGTGATCCCGGTTGTAAAGAAATGAAAAACGTCCCTTACGCAGTAGCGTTTTACAGGGACGCACAACTCAAATATCAATTATAGGATAACACAGGAGGGAAAAATGTCAATAGAAACCAAAATCACAAGCCTTGAACTTGAGAACATCAAACGGATAAAAGCTGTTCAGATCACGCCAACGTCGTCGGGGCTTACGATCGTAGGCGGAAAGAATAATCAGGGTAAAACATCGGTACTGGATGCTATCATGTGGATTCTTGGCGGAGATCGTTACCGGCCGAGCGAACCGCATCGGGAAGGCTCTGTAACACCGCCATATGGAAAAATCACGCTTTCCAACGGACTGGTGGTTGAGAGGAAAGGAAAAAATTCAGATCTGAAGGTGATCGATCCTTCCGGCAACCGGGCAGGACAGCAGCTGCTGAATGAATTTATCAGTCAGTTTGCACTGGATCTTCCAAAGTTCATGAATGGAAACAATAAAGAAAAAGCTAATACACTTTTGCAGGTGATCGGAGTGGGGGACAAGCTCTATGAGCTGGACCAGAAGGAAAAAGAACTTTATAACCAGCGCCATACAATTGGTCAGATCGGCGATCAGAAGAAAAAATATGCAGCAGAGCTTCCCGTTTTTCCAGAGGCTCCAAGCGAGCTGATATCTGCATCAGAGCTGATCAGGCAGCAACAGGAGATTCTGGCCAGAAACGGAGAGAATCAAAAAAAGAGAAATCAGCTGGCGGAGCTTGAGGCTCATAGCAGTCAGCTGCAGAAACAGATCGATCAGCTAGTAATGGAGCAGGCAAAAGTAAAAAAGGATCTGGATATCGCCAGAATGGATGCTGCGGATCTGCATGACGAATCTACAGCAGAACTCGAAAAGAACATCTCGGACATCGAAGAAATCAACCGGAAAGTCAGAGTAAATCTGGATAAGGAAAAGGCGGAAACAGAAGCTCAGGAATACACCCAGAAATACGATGAGTATTCAGAGCTGCTGGAAGAGGTTCGCAGCGAACGTATGGATCTTCTGAAAGGATCTAATCTCCCGCTCGAGGGTTTGTCGGTAGAAGACGGTGAGCTCACATATAAAGGATTCAAGTGGGACAACCTCTCCGGAGCAGATCAGATGAAGGTTGGAGTGGCTATCGTCAGAAAGCTGAATCCGAAATGCGGTTTTGTGCTTCTGGATAAGCTGGAACAGATGGATATGGATACGTTAAATGAGTTTGGAGTATGGCTGCAGCAGGAAAACCTGCAGGTGATCGCAACGAGAGTTTCTATCGGCGACGAGTGCTCCATCATCATTGAAGATGGCTACAGCAAGCCGAATGAACCGGAAGTGCCGGCGCCATCATGGAAAGCAGGTGAATTTTAATGCTGAATGTTGAGATCACATCAGGAAAGATCAATAACAAAGCCCAGAAGGTCGTGATCTACGGACCGG
>OLXW01001618.1_pt1 | contig 11026 bp, 8 predicted proteins | sample 1673551 | NCBI WGS metagenome assembly OLXW01 (sample SAMEA103958114, study PRJEB25191) | human gut metagenome | reverse complement strand
ATGAAGTACAGGGCGCCGCCCGAGTAATCCTCGCCTTCCAGTGCACGGTTGACGCAGTCAATTGTCTGCTGCGTTACCTTACAGCTGTTGATCGTTCCATCCAGTACCGGTGAGAACTGGGATGGTTCGTACACAACGGCTTTGACGCTGTTCGGGAATTTCTTGTTTTTCACCCGGTTGATGATTACATTTGCAACCAGTATCTTTCCCCTGTCGTCGCACACCCCCGCCTCCGCCTGCACAATTTTCTGCAGAACACTGTAATCTTCATCGCTGTAAGAGATGACTGCGCGTTCCCGGCGCTCCCGTTCTTCTGCTTCCTGCGCCGCCTGCTGCTGGTGCTGGAGCTGCAGGAGCTGCTGCAGGTGCTGCCACTGGAGCTGCTGCTACAGGTGCTGCTACTGGAGCTGCGCCACCTGATAATTCTTCAACTGATACATCGTATGATGTGCCATTAACTGTGATTCTATAATTCTTCATAACAATTATCCTCCTATAATTATCTCTTATTCTTTTTTCTTGGTCTTACAACCAACTTATCGTTACTTGGATAGTTTACACGAACTCTTGTCTTTCCGCCCTGTGCCGCCATAACCGCTGCTGATATAACCGCAACAAGCTCTGAGTCGTTCATAACGCTCTCACCGGTCGCTGTGTTGACAATGTCTACTATTCCAGCTGGAGCAGGTGCGCTTCCTGCAGGAGTCTCATCCTCCTTGTCAACATTTAATGTTGCAACGCTTCCAAGAGCCTTCTTTGCCTTCTCAGCCTTTCTCTTCTCTCTTGTCTCCTTGTCCAAAAGAGCCGGAACATACTTGAGAAGTGAAATTATGAATGATATGAAGATAAGTGCTATAAACACGATACCCATACCTATGAGGGTATTTGCTCCCGCATCCTTCATCTTGTCCTTAAGTGTCTGATTAGCAGCAACTTCAAATTCGGAAATCTTGTATGGATAAACACCATTTGATGCAAGCATCTGATCAGCCTCTTCTTCTGAATACTGATTCTGAGCCATCACTGAATACTTCTGGAAATTGTAAGTTACCGAATTGTCTACAAATGTTGCCTTTACTATAGCTTCTTTTTCTGCACATTCTGCATATAATGTAACAACAACCTTGTCATCAACTTCTTGTATTGTTTTATCATCTTCATCTTCGAGATTGACCGGCTTAAACTGCTGGAATTTACCATAGTCAGACTCAATCGTTGAAAAAACCTTTAATGCATCAGCAGTCGTTTCATCTACCTGACCGCCATTTGCCTCTTCATCCACATAGAAATTATATACATCTTCAACCTGCGCAACCTGCATGTAATTCGTAGCCTGTGTTTCTGCTATCTGAACCAATGTGTTTCCGTCATAGTCAAATTCTACTTTCTTGTCTGAAGACGAACATCCGGCAAGTGCAAATGTAACAGCTAACATAGAAACTATCAATAATAACTTTTTCTTTATTATCTTTTCCATTAAGTTGTCACTCCTTTATATTGTTCCATGCTTCTTGAATGGTCTGTCCTCACTCTTAGAAAAAAGCATATCGAGTGCTGCTATAACTCTCTTTCTTGTTGCATCAGGCTCGATGATATCATCCACGTAGCCTCTTCTCGCTGCAGATACGGCACCTGAAAGAGCATCTGTGTACTCAGCCTTCTTCTCCTTGATATAAGCAAGCTTGTCACCGGCTGCTGCGATCTCATCTTCATACATGATCTTTACAGCCATCTCTGGATCCATTGTTCCGATAACTGACTTAGGCCAAGCAAATACAACATCAGCTCCGATAGCCTTTGAACACATAACTGTGTAGGCTGTACCATATGCCTTGTCAAGCATAACAGTTACCTTTGGCACTGTTGCGTTGGCATAAGCGTAAGTAAGCTTTGCAACAGCCTTTGAGATAGTCTTCTCTTCCTTTACAGTTGCTGCAAATTCCTTGATGTTTACAAGTGTGACAACTGGGATATTGAATGAATCACAAAGCTTTACGAAATCCTCTGCCTTATATGCACCGGCTGTTGTCATGACATCCTTCTGGTTTCCGACAACACCGACTGTCTCACCGTTAAGTCTGATAAATGCAGTAACAACGTCATCTGCAAAATTCTTCTTGAGCTCGAATACAAACTCATCATCAGTGATATCTGCTATAACAGCCTTCACATCCCCTGCCTTTGTAGCAAGATCTGGGATGATTCTGTTCACATCATCCTCACATACTGCGCAGTCGCCATCATCCTCATTGTTTGATGGAAGAAGACCTACCATAGTTCTCACTGCACCGAGAAGCTCTGCCTCTGTGTCGTATACTGCGTCAACATTTGCTGTGTTCTCTGCAACATAATCTGCTGCTGCAGTGTCAAGCTTCTCTGCACGGTTCTCATCCAGTGCATTTGGACTGTTAACAAAGAGCTTAGCTCCTTCCTTAGTCATGAATGTTACGTCTGTGAGATTAGGTATAAGTGCTGCACCACCACCGCATGTACCAAATATAGCTGTGATCTGTGGTATTACACCTGATGCAAGAGTCTGCTTCATGAATACCTCTCCAAATGCATTAAGAGCATCTGTAGCCTCCTGAAGTCTGAGTCCGGCACAATCGATCAGCCCGATAACAGGTGCACCCATCTTCATTGCCATGTCGTAAAGGTTTGCGATCTTCTTGGCATGCATCTCGCCTATAGAACCGCCGAGCACCTTTGCATCCTGGCTGTAAACATAAACTAAATTGCCATCGATCACTCCATAACCGGTTATTACGCCGTCTTTTGGAGTATCCTTGTCCTGAATGTTGAAATCTGTATTTCTAGCAGTTACATATGCGCCGATTTCAACAAAACTTGAGTCATCAAGTAACATTGAAATTCTGTCACTTGCTGACAAGCTTGGTGTGTTGCTCATTTTTAGCCCTCCGTTTAATTTATTTTAGGACTATATATAGTCCAATTTTCGCCGAGTATAATTGTAAAGCCTTTGTCGTCATATTTCAAGTAAAATCGAAAAAACCACCAAAGGTTTATCGGCGTTGTAAGCAATTATTTTTCAAAATAAAACAGGGAATCTGTGTAAAATATACCCCCAAACAAAAGTATACCCCAAATTCCCCGTTGAATTATAAAATCTGTTTTATTTTTTACTGTTTTAGTCCTTGAGAACTTCTCTGTTGTGATACAGATAATCTCCAAGAGATATAAGTGTCAGTGCAAGTGCAAGGTAGATGAGCACCTGATCAAAGATGTAGAACACCTTGAGATCAGCTATCAGAAATCCTACCATGATCATCTGAACCGTTGTCTTGATCTTTCCCCACCATCCGGCAGCAATAACAATTCCCTTTTCTGCCGCAATAAGTCTGAATCCGCTTATTATGAAATCACGCGCTATGATCACTATAACGATCCATGCTGGGATCCTGTTCAGATCCGACAGTGCTATGAGTGCCGAACATACCAGCAGCTTATCTGCCAGAGGATCCATGAATTTTCCAAAATTGGTGACCAGATTGTATTTTCTTGCAATCTTTCCGTCAAGCATATCTGTAAGTGATGCGGCTATGAATATTCCAAGTGCCACCCACTTCGACCATCCCGGTGACATATATAAAAACACGAGAAAGAATGGAATCATTATAGCTCTTAGTATTGTCAATTTGTTTGGTAAATTCATTCTACTATCACTCCTGTCAAGTCATATTCATTTGCCTCGGTTATCTTCACATCCACAAATGAACCGGATATCAATTCATATGGTGCGCTGACGAACACTATTCCGTCAACCCCCGGAGCATCTCTGTAGGTTCTTCCCACATATACATCATCGTCGACCAGATATCCCTCAATGAGAACCTTCTGGGTGCTTCCGATCATCTGCTGGTTCTTCTCATAGGAAATCTCCTGCTGAAGCTCCATGATCTCATCGCGCCACTTTACAGCCAGCTCTCCATCCACCTGATCCTCGTACTCCGCAGCCGGAGTGCCCTCCTCAGGCGAATAAGTGAATACTCCAAGCCTGTCAAACTCGCACTCGTCAACAAAGTCGACCAGACCATCGTGCAGTTCCTGTGTCTCACCTGGGAAACCAGATATGAGCGTGGTTCTGATGGCTATATCCGGCATGGCTGTCCTCAGTCTGCCGACAAGCTCCACAATGTCCTCTCTGCTGGTCCGTCTGCCCATTCTCTTAAGTATCGCATTCTCAGAATGCTGGATAGGTATATCGACATAATGGCAGATCTTCGGATTCGTGGCCATAACCTCTATTAGTTCATCTGTTATCTCCTCCGGATAACAGTACAGAAGTCTTATCCACTCTATGCCTTCTATCTCACTGAGTTTTGTGAGAAGCTCTGGAAGCTTCTTCTCACCATACAGATCAACTCCGTACAGCGTAGTCTCCTGTGCCACAAGGACAAGCTCCTTTATACCATCAGACGCAAGCTTTTCAGCGGATGCGATCAGGCTGTCCATCGGCATGCTTCTGTATCTGCCTCGTATGTGAGGTATTATACAATAAGTGCACAGTTTATTACAACCTTCTGCGATCTTAAAATACGCCATCGACGCATTTGTCGTTACTATTCTCTCGGCAATCGGCCTTGGAGTATAATTTATATCATCTATAATCGACTCCTCGTCGGTTCCTATTGCCTCAACTATCTTATCGTAATTGGTCGCACCAATAATGACATCGATCTCCGGAAGCTCCTTCATTATCTCGTCCTTGTATCTCTGGGACAGACATCCCGCAACGATAAGCTTTTTTAGTTTTCCGGTTTTCTTCAGTTCTCCCATCTCGATGATGGTGTTGATGCTTTCCTCTTTCGCATCGCTGATGAACGCACAGGTATTTACAACTACTACATCTGCCTCTGTCTCATCATTTGTAAGCTGGTGGCCGGCTTTGTTCAGCAAACCGAGCATGACCTCGCTGTCCACCAGATTTTTATCACAGCCTAGTGATATGAGTAATACTTTCATCTGTTCTCCAATAATTTTGCACTTGTTCTTAGTTTATATTTATTGATTCTACACAGTTTGACATGAGCATGGCTATGGTCATAGGGCCGACTCCGCCAGGTACAGGAGTTATCGCTCCGGCAACCTCCTTGGCTGATTCAAAATCCACATCACCGCAGAGCTTATTATTCTCATCCCTGTGGATTCCCACATCTATAACTGTTGCGCCTTCCTTGATGTAAGATGCATCGATCATTTCTGGCTTTCCTATTGCCACCACGAGTATATCAGCACGTCTGCACACTTCCTTGAGATTCTTTGTTCTGGAATGGCACACGGTTACGGTTCCGTTCTCACGGAGCAGCAGCATGCTCATAGGCTTGCCTACTATATTGCTTCTGCCGAGTACCACGCACTCCTTACCCTCTATCTCTATTCCTGATCTCTTGATGAGCTGGATAACTCCGGCTGGTGTACACGACACAAAGCCCGGCTGTCCTATGCTGAGTGCACCAACACTCATCGGATGGAAGCCGTCCACATCCTTCTTTGGAGATATGGTCTTTATGACCTTATCCTCATCTATATGCTTTGGAAGCGGGAGCTGTACAAGTATTCCGTTCACCTTGTCGTCAGAGTTGAGCTTCTCTATAAGTGCAAGAAGCTCCTCCTCAGTTGTCTCCTCTGGGAGCTCATATGACAGTGAACCTATTCCTATATACTCACATGCCTTCTTCTTATTTCCAACATATACTGACGATGCAGGATCATTTCCGACCTGAATGACAGCAAGGCATATCTCTACGCCCTCTGCCTTGAGTCCCGCAACCTTCTCCTTGAGCTCATCCTTTATCTGTTTTGATATAACCTTACCATCTATAAGCTTATACATTTATTTGTCCTCCTAGAATAATCCGACGATCTTGCCGTCATCATCAACATAAATCCTTTCTGCCGCAGGGGATTTTGGAAGTCCAGGCATGGTCATGATAGTTCCGGTAATCGCTACCACAAATCCTGCTCCTGCACTGACATAAACCTCACGGATATTTATATCGAATCCTGTAGGTCTTCCAAGCTTCTTTGGATCATCTGACAAAGAATACTGGTTCTTTGCCATACATACAGGGAAGTTACCAAATCCCATCTCCTCGATCTTGGCGATGGCCTTGCTGGCCTCTGCGCTGTATGTAACACCATCCGCGCCATATATCTCTGTAACGATACAATTTATCTTATCCTTTATTGACAGGCTGTCATCGTAGAGCACCTTGAAGTTGCTCTTCTTGTTCTCCAGCGTGTTGAGCACTGCATTTGCAAGGTCTATACCACCCTTGCCTCCCTGCTCCCATACATTTGCAAGAGCAAAATCGCAATCTCTGTCCTCGCAGAACTTCTTGACAAAGTCAAGCTCTGCCTGACTGTCTGTGACAAATCTATTCAGAGTTACAACAACAGGAACACCATACTTCTGAAGATTCTCAATATGCTTCTCAAGGTTTACTATACCAGCCTTAAGCGCGTCAAGATTCTCCTCTCCGAGATCTGCCTTTGCAACTCCGCCATTGTACTTGAGGGCTCTTACTGTAGCAACCAGAACCACCGCATCCGGCTTAAGGTTGTTCATACGGCACTTGATATCGAAGAACTTCTCAGCTCCGAGATCTGCGCCAAATCCTGCCTCTGTTATTACATAATCTGCAAGCTTTAATGCTGTCTTTGTAGCCATTACACTGTTACATCCATGTGCTATATTTGCAAATGGTCCGCCGTGTACGATTGCCGGTGTATGCTCAAGTGTCTGGATAAGGTTTGGCTTGATGGCATCCTTTAAGAGCGCTGCCATAGCTCCTACAGCCTTGAGATCAGCCGCTGTCACAGGCTCATTGTCCATGTTGTATGCAACGATTATTCTGCCAAGTCTCTCCTGAAGATCCTTCATGTCACTTGCAAGACAGAGAATAGCCATGATCTCCGATGCAACTGTGATGACAAATCCGTCCTCTCTAGGCACTCCGTCGACACGCTTTCCAAGTCCGACAACTGTGTGTCTGAGAACTCTGTCGTTCATATCCATACATCTCTTGAACACTATTCTGTTCACATCTATTCTCAGTGCATTTCCCTGATGGATATGGTTATCCATCATGGCTGCAAGGAGATTGTTTGCAGATGTTATAGCATGAAAATCTCCTGTAAAGTGGAGGTTGAGATCCTCCATAGGTACTACCTGTGCATATCCGCCGCCGGCTGCACCACCCTTGATTCCAAAACATGGTCCAAGTGATGGCTCACGAAGTGCGATAACCGCCTTCTTTCCAAGCTGTCCCATAGCCTCACCAAGTCCTACAGTGATTGTCGTCTTTCCCTCTCCTGCAGGTGTTGGATTGATGGCTGTAACGAGGATAAGCTTTCCGTTCTCGTTGCCCTCAACCTTCTTTATAAGCTCATCTGAGAGCTTTGCCTTATACTTTCCATAGAGATCGAGGTCATCCTCTGATATTCCGAGCTTTGCAGCAACCTCCCTTATGTGCTTCATCTCAGCCTTCTGTGCAATTTCAATGTCTGTCATCATAGCTCTTATCCTCCGCTTTTTATAAATTAGTGTCTATATATTCATCAAACTGTTCCTGAGTCATCAGGATCTTTCTGGCCTTTGTGCCCTCCTCCGGGCCAACTACTCCCGCGGCCATCAACTGATCCATGATCCTTGCGGCTCTGTTAAAGCCTATCTTGAACGTTCTCTGAAGCATACCTATAGAAGCTTTTTCTTTCTCTATAATGAATCTTCCCGCTTCCACGAAATATTCATCCTTATCACTGGCTGAAGCCCCACCTATCGCTGTGGCGCCTGATCCACCATTTCCGGATATTGATTTGGATATCTCCTCATCATATGTTCCCACGCCATTGTTCTTCTTGAGGAAATCAACAACCGCTGTAACCTCATCATCCGACACAAATGCGCCCTGTACTCTGACCGGCTTAGGATAGCCTGTCGGATAGAACAGCATATCTCCCTTTCCAAGAAGTTTCTCTGCTCCTACCATATCAAGTATGGTTCTGGAATCAACTCCCGACGAAACTGCAAATGCTATTCTCGATGGAACATTTGCCTTTATGAGACCTGTTATGACATCAACCGACGGTCTCTGTGTTGCTATGACAAGATGTATACCCGCTGCTCTGGCAAGCTGTGAAAGTCTCACTATAGCATCCTCGACTTCGCCGTGGGCAACCATCATAAGATCTGCAAGCTCATCCACTATGACCACTATCTGTGGCATCTTGGTCAGCTTTTCTCCATCAGCTCCCGCTATAACGGCATTTTCAACCTTGTCATTATATCCCTGTATATTACGTACACTGTGCTCAGCAAAAAGCTGGTATCTTCTTGTCATCTCCATGACAGCCCAGTTGAGTGCCCCTGCCGCCTTCTTTGGATCTGTTACGACCGGTATCAGAAGGTGTGGTATGCCATTGTAGCATGCAAGCTCAACCATCTTAGGATCTATCATTATGAGCTTTACCTCCTCCGGTGTGGCTTTGTACAGTATACTCATTATAAGTGTATTGATACACACTGATTTACCCGAACCTGTGGCTCCGGCGATCAGAAGATGCGGCATCTTGGCAATATCCGTTGCGATGACCTGTCCACTTATATCCTTACCAACCGCAAATGCCACTTTGGACTTGAGGTTCTTGAAATTATCTGATTCTATAAGCTCCCGGAACGCCACAATTGAGTTCTCCTTGTTAGGGACCTCTATTCCTATGGCTGCCTTGCCAGGTATCGGTGCCTCTATACGTATATCCGCAGCCGCAAGGTTGAGCTTTATGTCGTCCGCAAGGTTCAGTATCTTGCTGACCTTGACACCCTGCTCCGGCTGCATCTCAAATCTCGTTACAGCAGGACCGCAGCTATAGTTTGTTATGGTTACATTGACGCCAAATGTCTCGAGGGTATTCTTAAGCTTGATGGCTGTCTCCCTGACATGGGCATCCCTGTTGGAATTGTTCGTCTTTTTAGGCTGGGACAGCAGATCTGCCGTTGGGAATTTATATTTTCTTCCCTCCTGATACTGCTTTGAGCTCTCAGTCTGTACCGCCGGCTTCTTTTTGCTTTGAGCCGCGGTATCCGTCTTCTCCTCCTCCGCAAATGCAGAGTCGTAGAGCGGATTGTAATCTGACACACTCTCTGGATGCATATTGCCATTTACCGCTCCCGCAAGGACATCCTCCGCATCATCAGTAAATGAAAGTATCTCTGCATCCTCCATATCAGTGTCCACAGCAGCCAGCTTTGGTTCTTCAGGAGTTACGACCACCGGCTTTCTTCTCTTCACAGGTGCATGCTTCCGCACCGGTTTATGCACAGGATCCTCTCTGTCTATCTGAACTGGATTGACGATCTCTTCTCTGTCGGTCATGACGATCTTCTCTATATCATTGTTAAATTCATCATAGGACATATCCACAGCGCCATCTCCAGGAGTGAGCTCGTGGACATCCTCCATGGCAAAGAAATCCCTGGCAGGCTCCCTCTCTACATTCTTCTGTGTCTTAGTCTTCCTTGGCTTGACCTGCGTTGCAGCAGTCCTGTCGGAAGCTCTGTCATCCTTGGACTTATCGCTGCTGTACACATTGAGATTTGCCATCGATGGTCTCACTCTGCGAACCGGAGTATCATTTACATCATGTGAGTAATAACCATCGTCATATCTGTCACTTTGATACTCCTCATCTTCATACTGTTCGTCATCATCGCTTTCTCTGCGCTCACGGATAGATGCTATGAAAAGTTTGATCTCGTCTATAACTGATATCTCCGTTATGAGAATGAACATGATAACCGCAGCTATAAATATTACTATGCACGCACCCGGAACTCCAAGCAGTGTCCTTATCGCAAAGAATATTCCTCCGCATATAACTCCTCCGCCCGATCTGTCCTTATACCCATCCATGTACAGAACCTTGACCGACTCAAAGGTCGATGAATATATAGCCTGAAATACCATGGACAACAGGATGAGCACAACGCCAAAATATACAACCTTTTTGACGATCTTCCCCCTGAAATCATTTGATATAAGATAGGCAGCCGACACAAATAGATATACCGGGAATATATACTCGCTGAAACCGATTATTCCAAAGAAAAATCCCGATACTGTATCTCCCACTATTCCGCAGATCCTGAAGTTTGCAAGTAGCAGAAATACCGAAAATGCAAAGAGAACTATGAGTATGATCTCACTTCTCATCTGCTTCTGCCTAGCCAGTTCCTCTTCCCGGGCTTTGCGTTCTATGGCAGCCTTTGATCTGGCAGATGTTTTTTTCGATGCAGTATTCTTCTTCGCAGATGTCCGGTTATTTGATCCACCTTTTGAAGAGTTCTTTGCCACAGTCTTTTTAGACGCAGCGTTTTTGGACGTGCCATTCTTTGATGTATTGTTCTTGTATGACTTTTTATTACCAGCAGCCATTTTCTACCTCTATTCTAAATCTTAAGCAGCAAAATACCATATTACAGACACGATTCCCGCGATCATACAATATATGGAAAAGCCCTTAAAATTCTTTTTCTTGACCGTATAAAGCATAAATTTTATACATAAATATCCAACAACACCTGCAACTACCATTCCAACTATGTAATTTACAACATCAGTTCCTGAAATAGATGACTTAAACAGATCAGGTATCTCCAGTATGACTGCTCCCAGAACAGCCGGTATCGACATTATAAATGAATACTTTACCGTGAATTTTCTTGTGTAGCCGCATGCCAGACCTGCAGTTATCGTACTTCCGGATCTTGATATTCCCGGAAGCGTAGCAACAGCCTGTACCAGACCTACAAATATGGCGTTTCTGTATGTAGCCTTTGCCGCACTCTTCTTACCAACCGGCAGTCTGTCCGCAAAATACAGGATAACAGATGTTATACACAGACAGATACCCGGTATCAAAAGTGTATCTCCCGCATGTCCTATAGCTTTGTCAAATACGGAATAGATCGGAAGAGCGTCGTGTAGGGAAAGAGTGTAGATCTCGG
>OLXW01001617.1_pt1 | contig 11027 bp, 10 predicted proteins | sample 1673551 | NCBI WGS metagenome assembly OLXW01 (sample SAMEA103958114, study PRJEB25191) | human gut metagenome | reverse complement strand
AATATTCGCATATCGTGAAGCTTACGCTCCACTTTTATGCTCATATCGGGGCGGGTCATTAAGCCATAAAACCACTCTTGTGCAAGCACATCGTGGTTTCAGGCTTTTGACCCTGGCATCATAGAATAATAAGAAAAGTTGACGGAAATGAGGAGAAATCATGGGGAAAAAATATATCATGGCATTGGATCAGGGAACTACAAGTTCCCGGTGTATTTTATTTGATCATGAGGGAAATATCTGTGGGATGGCACAGAAAGAACTGACACAGATTTATCCGCAGCCGGGCTGGGTGGAGCAGAATCCGCGTGAAATATGGTCTACACAGTTATCTGTTTTGACAGAAGCTCTGGCTGTGACAGGAGCAATGCCAGAAGATATTGAAGGAATCGGAATTACGAATCAGCGTGAAACAACGATTGTGTGGAATCGTTTTACCGGAGTACCGGTATACAATGCGATTGTCTGGCAGTGTCGTCGAACGGCAGAACAGATTGACCGTCTGAAAGAGGAAAAATTTGATGAGCTGATCCGTGAGCGGACCGGACTGATCGCAGATGCATATTTTTCAGCGAGCAAGATTGCGTGGATTCTGGACAATGTCGAAGGTGCACGGGAACAGGCAGAGGAAGGAAACCTTTTATTTGGAACCGTGGACACCTGGCTGATCTGGAATCTGACCGGAGGCGCTGTGCATGTGACGGATTATTCCAATGCATCCAGAACAATGCTTTATGATATTCACAAATGCTGCTGGGATCAGGAAATCCTGGAAAAATTCAACATTCCGGAAAGTATGCTTCCGGAAGTAAAACCATCCAGCTATATCTATGGTTATACTGATCCGGCGGTGACAGGTGGAGAAATCCCGGTGTGCGGAGCAGCGGGAGATCAGCAGGCAGCTTTGTTTGGGCAGAGTTGTTTTGGAAAAGGGGAAGGAAAAATCACATACGGAACCGGATGTTTTCTTCTTATGAATACTGGAAATGAACCGATCACATCAAAAAATGGATTGTTGACGACATTGGCGGCGAGTGTCAGTGATGAGGTGGAATATGCATTGGAAGGAAGCGTATTTGTGGCAGGTGCGGCGATCCAGTGGCTGCGGGATGAGATGCGCATGATCAAAAGTGCGCGCCAGTCAGAAGAGTACGCAGATGAAGTACCGGATTGCAAGGGAGTTTATGTCGTTCCTGCTTTTACCGGAATGGGTGCACCATATTGGGATTCCTATGCACGGGGCACCATTGTAGGTGTGACCAGAGGATGTAAAAAAGAGCATTTTATCCGTGCAACGTTGGAGTCCATCGCTTATCAGGCTTATGATGTCATTGCCGCAATGGAAGAAGATGCCGGAGTTAAAATGACACATTTAAAAGTGGACGGTGGAGCCAGTGCGAATAATATGCTGATGAAATTCCAGGCAGATATCGCAGGAATCCGTGCAGAGCGCCCGAAATGCATTGAGACAACAGCACTTGGTGCGGCGTATCTGGCAGGATTGGCTGTAGGCTATTGGAGCAGCAAGGATGAAATTCGCAAAAACTGGAATCTTGGCCGTACGTTTGAACCCACCATGGAGGAAACAGAGCGTGCGAAACTGCTGAAAGGCTGGCATCGCGCAGTGCGTTGTGCACTTGCATGGTCTCAGGATGAAGAATGAAATTGTAATTTCTGATGTGTTCGTTTTCCCAAAGAACAGAAAAAATGTCTTTATATCCTATGGATTTTCATGTATAATGATAAGGTTGAGTGATAATCCATAAAACAGGAGGAACTATACATATTATGAAAAAAGTAGAAGATTACGTGAGAAGTATCCCGGATTTTCCGGAACCGGGCATTATTTTCCGCGATATAACAACCGTTTTACAGGATCCGGACGGACTGAAACTTGCGATTGACGGATTAAAGGAGCGTCTGGATGGCGTTGATTTTGATGTGGTAGTTGGAGCAGAATCCAGAGGATTTATCTTTGGCGCACCGTTGGCTTACGAATTTGGAAAAGGTTTTGTACCGGTTCGTAAAAAAGGAAAACTTCCATGCGAGACTGTTTCTGCAAAATATGACCTTGAGTACGGTTCAGCAGAGATTGAGATGCACAAAGATTCCATCAAACCGGGTCAGAAAGTTGTCGTAGTAGACGATCTGATCGCAACAGGCGGAACAATCGAGGCTGCCATCAAACTGATCGAGAGCCTTGGCGGAGAAGTTGTCAAAGTATTATTCCTGATGGAGCTGGCTGGATTAAACGGTCGTGAGAAACTGAAAGGTTACGACGTAGAGTCTGTCATTACTTATCCGGGTAACTAGGATTGGGGCAGAGAGAGTCTCTGCCCAGAGTTTATCCTTATAAAAACAAGAGAAATCGTTAATTAAAAAAGCTTTCTGACCAGAAAAATCATGATTGAATGATAGGTTCTGTCAGAAAGCTTTTTGCATTTATGCATCATAATATTTTTTCACAAACGTAATAAAATTTTGCATCTGCGTCGTCAGATAGCGTCCTTTTTTCCATACAATACCAATATCCGTTTTCATTGGCGGCTCCATAGGTATGGCCTTGTATTTCGGCAGTCCTGCGGTAATGCAGCTATAAAGAAAACATCCCACTGTCCCGGAGCGAATAAAATTAATCATGGTATAGAGCTGGTTTCCCTGCATGATAATATTCGGATGGACATTTCCGAAATCAAAGCGGGTGCGTAAAATGGCATTCTGTACAGAATCTTTATTAAACAAAATAACATTCTGATGATCTAGATCAGCAGCTTTGATAGAAGTATGATTTGCCAGTGGGTGTTCCGGGGATACACAGAACACAAGCTGGTCGTGAATAAGTACATGGCTGTTCAGCTGGTCGATGTTATACATTTCCATATTGACGAGAGCCAGATCCAGTTTATCTTCCAGAACCAGATCGCAGGCACGTACAGAACCATATTCCTCCAGGGATACAAGAGCATCTGGATATTTGGAACGGTAAGCATCAATGAGTCCCGGAAAGAAAAAACTGCTGAGCACCGGAGGAATGCCGACGTGGATCGGATTTTGCTGAATCCGGCTGCCGTTCAATTCAAATTGCATATCTTTGCAGTACTGCAGAATGTAGTCAGCTTTCTTATAAAACAGTGCGCCGTCTTCCGTCAAGGTGAGCCGGTTGTTGAATCGTGTAAAAAGTGTGATGCCAAATTCAGCCTCCAGTTCCCGGATAGCCAGTGAAATGGCCGGCTGCGTCACAAACAGCTGATTTGCAGCAGCGGTGATGCTGTGGCATCTGCATGTTTCACAAAAATATTTCAACTGATTTAAGGTCATAAAAATTCTCCTTTCGTCGAAGCTGCTTTCCGTCATAAATTCACCACTGATGAATGATCAGATGAATTCAATAACTTCCTTTTGCTTAAAGTATACTATAAATTTTATTTATGGCAAGCTAAAATTCATTAAATAGACAAATGAATATACATGATTTACAATACAGATATCAAATAAAGAGAACGGCCGATTCACAATTCTTTACAGGGAGGGTGAAAAATGTCAGCATCGACAATAACAATTTTATTTCTGATATTTGCGATTGTCAGCTTTATATTAGAAAAGATTCCACTGGGGCTTACCGCTACGATTGTAGCAATCGGATTAAATGTGACCGGGGTTCTGGACGCTTCCCAGACATTCAGCGGATATGTAAACAGCAACGTGATTCTGTGCGTTGGAATGTTTGTAGTAGGACAGGCACTTTTTGAAACCGGCATGGCAAACAAGATTGGTGGGGTGGTGACCAGATTTGCAAAAAATGAAAAAATCCTTATGGTTGCCATTATGGTGATCGTAGGAGTCATGTCAGGATTCCTGTCAAATACAGGGACCGCAGCAGTATTGATCCCAGTTGTCTGTGGAATTGCAGACGAATCCGGATATTCCAGAAGCCGCCTGCTCATGCCACTGGTATTTGCAGCAGCACTTGGCGGAAACCTCTCCATTATCGGAGCACCGGGAAATCTGATGGGTGTGGATGCCCTGCAGAATCTTGGTGAAGAAACCGGATTTTTTATGTATGCGCCGATCGGAATCCCAATGCTTCTGACAGGTATCGTTTATTTTGTTTTCATCGGATACCGCCTGCTTCCGAAGACTTCTGCAAAAAGTGTGGCAGAAGTGGCAGAGACAAAACCGGATTTCAGTTATGTGCCAAAGTGGAAACAGATCACGTCTCTGGTAGTGCTGATCGCGGTTATTTTAGCAATGATCTTTGAAAAACAGATTGGTATTCCCATTCAGGTATCTGCCTGTATCGGAGCCTGTGTGGTTGTACTGACAGGCGTTATTTCCGGAAGCGCTGCACTGAAATCCATAGATTTAAAAGTAGTTCTCCTCTTCGGTGGTTCCCTGGCGCTTGCCAATGCACTGGATACCTCAGGCGCCGGAACCATGATCGCGGACACAATCGTAGGATTCCTTGGAAAAAATCCAAGCCCGATGATGTTATTGTTTGTCATTTTTGTAGTGTCATGTGTTCTGACAAACTTTATGTCAAACACAGCAACCACAGCGCTGATGGTTCCAATTGCGGTATCTATGTCAGATATCCTTGGGGCAGATCCAAGAGCAGTGGTTATTGCAACGGTAATTGCAGCATCCTGCGCTTACGCAACACCAATCGGAATGCCTGCAAATACCATGGTAGTCGGACTTGGCGGTTATAGCTTTAAAGATTACGTGAAATCAGGACTGCCGCTGATCCTTGTATCCTTTGCGTTATGTATGATTTTGTTACCAATTTTATTCCCATTTTATCATTAAAAAGCTGCTGTATAAGCGGCGAAGCTAGTATTAAAGTTTAAAGTAAAAATTGCTGGAGGTGCGATTCAATGAAAGAAAAAGAAATCAAGAGATTAACAGACATGGTAGCCGACTTTGTCGGACATATCGGAAAAAAGCTGCCGGATGATGTTGTGGCAAAATTAGAGGAGCTTGGCTCCAAAGAAGATGCGGCACTGCCGAAAGTATTATATGAAACCATGACAAAAAATCAGGGACTGGCAGTAGAACTTGACCGTCCGAGCTGTCAGGATACCGGTGTCCTTCAGTTCTGGCTCAAATGCGGAACAAACTTCCCATACATCAACGAGCTGGAAGCTCTGCTGACAGATGCGGTTGTGCAGGCAACATTTGCCACACCACTTCGCCACAATTCTGTACAGACGTTTGACGAGTACAACACAAAGAAAAATGTCGGAAAAGGAACACCGACGGTATGGTGGGATATTGTCCCAAATAACGACCAGTGTGAGATTTATGCTTACATGGCAGGTGGCGGATGTACTCTTCCGGGTAAAGCAATGGTACTGATGCCGGGTGCAGGGTATGAAGGAATCACCGATTTTGTACTGGATCAGATGACTACTTATGGATTAAATGCCTGCCCGCCGCTTCTGGTTGGTGTCGGTGTCGGAACTTCCGTAGAGACTGCAGCATTAAATTCTAAAAAGGCGCTGATGAGACCGATTGGTTCCCACAATGACAATGCAAATGCAGCAAAAATGGAGCAGCTTTTAGAGGATGGAATCAATGCTATTGGCCTTGGACCGCAGGGTATGGGCGGAAAATATTCTGTCATGGGTGTAAATATTGAGAATACAGCACGTCATCCGTCTACTATCGGTGTTGCTGTAAACGTAGGATGCTGGTCACACCGTCGTGGTCACATTGTGATCGACAAAGATCTGAACGTAGTCTGTGATACACATTCTACCTGGAAATTTGAGTAAAAAGTAACGGCTTTCCTTTCTAGATGTATGATTGGCGAAAAGTGAAAGCTATGCAAATATTTCGTGAAAAAGGAGAATAAAAAGATGATTGAAATCAGAGGCGATAAAAAAGTATTAATTACTCCTGTAAGCAAGGAGGATCTGGCAGATATTAAAATCGGTGACATTGTATGGCTGGACGGCGATCTGATGACCTGTCGTGACGTGGCACACCGCAGACTGGTGGAATATGGCAGAGAGCTTCCATATGACATCAGAAACAAAGCAATTTTCCATGCAGGACCGATTGTAAGAAAAATCGAAGGAACTGAGGATGATTATGAGATGGTATCCGTTGGACCGACTACTTCCATGCGTATGGAAAAATTCGAGTACGAATTTACCGAGCAGACTGGTGTCCGCGTGATTGTCGGCAAAGGTGGCATGGGACCGAATACCGAGCGTGCATGTAAAGATTTCGGAGCCATTCATTGTGTATTCCCGGCAGGCTGCGCTGTTGTGGCTGCTACCGAAGTGCAGTATATTGCGGAGCATCACTGGGATGAACTTGGAATGCCGGAAACACTCTGGTGCTGTAAGGTCAAAGAATTTGGCCCGCTCATCGTATCCATTGATGCAAACGGACGCAATTTATTCGAAGAACAGAAAGTTATTTATAATGAAAGAAAAGAAGCTGCAAAGCAGAAGATTTATCCGGAAGTAAAATTCATCAAATAAAAATCCATGCATATAGAAGATCGTTTATGCTGAGCAGATCCATTCGGTTGCAAAACTGAGTACTCCATAGAATTACAGGATGCGCACCATGTATAGCAGGCATGGTGCGTATTCTTTTGACAGGAAATCACATTGAAAATCCTTTTAAATTTCTGATTCCGAAAAGGAATATCTTCATAACAAGAATGATTTTTACAAAATAGTGGAACCGGTGTTTTAATAGTAATAAAGAATAAGGCAGAATTAATAAAAAATTATATTTTTTGCAGTTAGAAAAGGAAATGCGAAGTATTTTGTATACTTTGCATAGAATACAAGTGAATATGCCAAGGAAATGCAAAAAAATGTATAGGCAAACAGGAACATTTTTCTTGAATTTTTGTAAAAAATGAAGTAGAATAAATCTGGTATGTTAATAAAATAACAATCTCAAGGAGGTATGAGGCAATATGGCAGAATGTTTAGCGTTAGAGCGAATCAACCGTCTGTTAGATGAAGGTAGTTTCGTAGAGGTTGGCGCATTAGTTTCCGCCCGCACAACAGATTTTACCGTAAATGACCAGTCTGCACCATCCGATGGTGTTATCACAGGATACGGACAGATTGAGGGCAATCCGGTGTATGTATACAGTCAGAACCGTGATGTGCTGAACGGAACGATGGGTGAGATGCACGCAAAGAAAATTGCAAAATTATATGATATGGCTGACAAGGCAGCAGCTCCGGTGATAGGACTGTTAGACTGCGGCGGTTTCCGTCTGCAGGAGTCTGTAGATGCACTGGACAGCTTTGGATGTGTCCTTGCAAAGCAGGCTGAGTATGCGGACAGTGTACTTCAGATCAGCGCAGTAATGGGTAACTGTGCAGGTGGCATGACACTGATCCCGGCCATGAGTGATTTTGCATTTATGACAAAAGAAGCACAGATGTATGTGAATGCACCGCATACAATTCAGGATAACAAAAAACTTTCCCGTGAGTTCAATTCCGCAGATTATCAGGCAGCAGTTTCCGGACAGGCAGAGGTACTGGAGAGTGAAGATGCTGTTCTGGCAAAAATCCGTGAGCTGGTAGTAATGCTCATTGATGAGGAGTACGGACGCTGCGGAGAGGATGATCTGAACCGTTACATTTCCGAAAAGACATGTGCAATGAAAGATGCACGGGCACTGTTAGGCGAGTGTGCAGACGATAAATTCCTGGAGATCCGTCCGGATTATGCACCGGAGATGGTGACAGGATTCCTTACATTAAATGGAATTTTAGTTGGTGCAGTGGCAAATGCCGATGCACTTTATGATGAAAAAGGTGAGAAGACTGCAGATCTGGCTGACGGTCTTACGGTAGACGGATGTGAGAAAGCAGCAGCTTTCGTCGCATTCTGTAACGATTGCGAGATTCCGCTTCTGACTGTGACAGCAGCAGATGGATTTGCAGCAGTAGAGCAGACAGAAAAAGGTCTTCCACAGGCAATCGCAAAACTGGTAAAAGCTTATCACGACGGCGGTTTCAACAGTAAAGTAAACCTGATCATGGGCGATACTTACGGCAGTGCTTATGTGGCTATGGGCGCAAGAAGCATCAGCGATGCTGATATGGTATTTGCATGGGATGACGCTAAAGTAGGTATGATGGAAGCTGAAAAAGCAGCAAATATTTTATTTGCAGCTGAAGGAGAGAAAGCAACTGAAAAACAGGCAGCTGCTTATGAAGGAAAACAGAATGCCGTAACTTCCGCAGCAGCAAGAGGCAGCGTGGATGCAGTCATCGCTCCGGCACAGACAAGAAAACATCTGATCATGGCATTTTCCATGCTGTAAAAGAAAGGAAGATAGTGAAGATGAGAAAGAATATCAAAGGGATTGCGGCAGGCAGTCTCGGACTTCTGGCTTTACAGCTTCCGGGAATGACCGTATTTGCGCAGGCAGCAGACAGAAAAGCCCGGCTGGCAAATGCATTACAGAATACAGTCCTTGGTATGGGAACGGTATTCGTTATGCTGATCGCAATTGCGCTGATCATTTATTGTTTCAAGATCATTCCTGTAATCCAGAAAAAATTTGCCAAAAAAGCAGAACCGGCAGCAGAAGCACCAAAGACAGCACCAGTTGTTGCAGCTCCTGTACAGGAAACGGATGATCTGGAGCTGGTCGCTGTTATCGCAGCCGCGATCGCAGCAAGTGAGAATGTACCGGTAGACAGTTTCAGAGTCCGTACGATCAAGAGACGCTAATCACACCATTTTGTTTAAGGAGAATAGAAAAATGAAAAATTATACAATTACCGTAAACGGAAACGTATATGATGTAACCGTAGAAGAAAATACAAATGGCGCTCCGGCAGCAGCACCGGCTCCGAGAGCAGCAGCACCGGCTCCGGCTCCGGCAGCAAAACCGGCAGCTGCAAGCGCAGCAGGAAGCATTTCCATTACTGCAGGTGCAGCAGGTAAAGTTGTTGATGTTGTAGCAGCACCGGGCACAGCCGTAAAGAAAGGTGATCCTGTTGTTGTACTTGAGATCATGAAAATGGAGACACCAGTTGTTGCACCACAGGATGGCACTGTTGCCAGTGTGGATGTAGCAAAAGGTGAGACAGTAGAATCAGGAGCAGTACTTGCTACTATGAACGCATAAGACAGGAGGTAGACATGTCAGGTAATATAGCAGAGACATTGGGCAATCTCGTGCATCAGACTGCGTTCTTCAATCTGACCTGGGGAAACTATCTGATGATCGCCGTTGCCTGTGTGTTCTTATATTTAGCAATCAAAAAGGGATATGAGCCGTTACTGCTGGTACCGATCGCGTTTGGTATGCTTCTGGTAAATATTTATCCGGATATCATGATTTCTCCGGAAAATGCAAGCAACGGTGTCGGAGGTCTGTTGCACTACTTCTTCAAACTGGATGAGTGGTCCATCCTTCCGTCCCTGATTTTCCTTGGTGTCGGCGCACTGACGGATTTCCGTCCGTTGATCGCAAACCCGATCAGTTTTCTATTGGGAGCAGCCGCACAGTTCGGTATTTTTGCCGCATATCTGCTGGCTATCGTATTCGGTTTTTCCGATGCAGCAGCTGCAGCAGTATCCATCATCGGTGGAGCAGATGGACCGACTTCCATCTTCCTAGCCGGAAAATTACATCAAAATGACTTGATGGGTCCGATCGCCGTGGCGGCGTATTCCTATATGTCATTAGTACCGATCATCCAGCCGCCGATCATGAAACTTTTAACAACTAAAAAAGAGCGTTCCATCCGTATGGGACAGCTTCGTGAAGTTTCCAAACTGGAAGCAATCCTTTTCCCAATCGTTGTTACCATTATTGTGTGTCTGGTGCTTCCGACCACAGCTCCATTGGTAGGTATGCTGATGCTTGGTAACCTGTTCCGTGAGAGTGGCGTAGTAAAACAGCTGTCCGAGACAGCCTCCAACGCCCTGATGTACATTGTCGTTATCCTGCTTGGTACCTCCGTCGGAGCATCCACAAGTGCAGAAGCATTCCTGAAAGTGACAACACTTCAGATCGTAGTACTTGGTCTGGTAGCCTTTGCATTTGGTACCGCAGCAGGTGTTATCTTTGGTAAGATCCTGTGCGTTGTAACAAAAGGCAAGATCAACCCGCTGATCGGTTCTGCCGGTGTATCCGCAGTACCGATGGCAGCCCGTGTATCCCAGAAAGTTGGTGCAGAAGAAGATCCGACCAATTTCCTGCTGATGCACGCCATGGGACCAAACGTTGCCGGAGTTATCGGAACTGCGATCGCAGCCGGAGTATTCATGGCAATATTCGGTGTATAACTTTGTTTACAGTGTCGAAATCCTAAAAGCATGTCATGCTTGCATGTAAATGCTTTACAGGATTAGCGACACGCCCCTCCAATGAGAAAAAAGCAGGACAGAGTCATGCGATTTTCGAATGGAGGGAGGATTGTGGGAGCTGGAACAGCGGAATAATCCGTAAACAAAGGCAATGATTATAAAAAAGGAGATAATTTATCATGGAGAAAAAACCATTGAAAATAACAGAAACTGTTCTGCGTGATGCGCATCAGTCTCTGATGGCAACCAGACTGACCACAGAGCAGATGCTTCCGATCATCGATAAAATGGATAAAGTCGGCTATCATGCAGTTGAATGCTGGGGCGGTGCAACTTTCGATGCATCCTTGCGTTTCCTGAAAGAAGATCCGTGGGAGCGTCTCAGAAAATTCCGTGATGGTTTCAAAAATACAAAACTGCAGATGCTGTTCCGTGGACAGAATATTTTGGGATACCGTCATTATGCAGACGATGTAGTAGAATATTTTGTACAGAAATCTATTGCAAACGGAATCGATATCATTCGTATTTTTGACTGTTTAAATGATCTGAGAAACTTAAAGACAGCCGTAGATGCCTGCAAAAAGGAAAAAGGTCATTCCCAGATTGCACTTTCCTATACCTTAGGTGAGGCATATACGCTGGATTATTGGGTAGATACTGCAAAACGTATCGAGGATATGGGTGCAGATTCCATCTGTATCAAAGATATGGCA
>OLXW01001616.1_pt1 | contig 11028 bp, 10 predicted proteins | sample 1673551 | NCBI WGS metagenome assembly OLXW01 (sample SAMEA103958114, study PRJEB25191) | human gut metagenome | reverse complement strand
AAAAAACCTGGGGTGACCGTAATCATTATGACATTTGCCTGAATACCGCAGAATTAGGTTATGAGAAAGCGGCAGAGATCCTGGCAGCTGCCGCAAAATAAGACCTCATTTATCAGTGACGGGATATGGTCTTGCATCTGATATGGCTTTCAACGGATAAAAGAGGTTCCAGATGAGAAATTGTTTCCTTTACATTACTCTGCTTTTTGTATATAATATGGCTGTAAGTTCATACTAACAAGAAAAGAAAAGGAGGCAATAAAATTATGAAAATTTTGTTTTTTGGTGCGAAAAGTTATGACATAAAATCTTTTGATGCGTATCTGGACAAAGAAGAATACAAAGATCTGGATGTTGTATACATTGAGCCGAATCTTACTCCTCAGACAGCAATGCTGGCTGCCGGTTATGAAGCCGTGTGTGCATTCGTAAATATGGACTTGAGTGCGGAGACAATCGATATTTTAAATACATGCAAGGTAAAACTGATCCTGATGCGTTGTGCAGGCTTCAACAACGTAGATTTAAAGACAGCTGCAAAATACGGCATTGATGTACGCCGTGTACCGGGTTACTCCCCGGAGGCTGTAGCTGAGCATGCGATGACACTGGCCATGACGGTAAACCGCCACATGCACAAAGCATATACGAAAGTAAGAGAAAACGACTTCAGCCTGGGCGGACTGATGGGATTTAACTTCTATCAGAAGACCGCCGGAATCGTCGGAACCGGAAAAATCGGTGCGGCTATGGCAAGAATCTGCCGCGGTTTCGGCATGAAAGTTATTGCTTATGATGTATACCAGAATGAATCCTTAAAAGATTTTGTTACGTACGTAACTCTTGATGAACTGCTGGCACAGAGTGATCTGATCTCCCTGCACTGCCCGCTGATGGACAGCACATACCACATGATCAACCGCGAGAGCATCAAAAAGATGAAAGACGGCGTGATCCTGGTCAATACGTCCCGCGGAGGTCTGGTAAAGACAGACGACCTGATCGAGGGAATCCGTGCAAGAAAATTCTTCGGCGTCGGCCTTGACGTATACGAGGAGGAAACCCCGAACGTATTCGAGGACCGTTCCGATGAGATTCTGGAGCACTCCACCACAGCACGTCTCCTGTCCTTCCCGAACGTTATGATCACTTCACATCAGGGATTCTTCACCGAGGAAGCACTGCGTGCGATTGCAGAGACCACACTGCAGAATGCACTGGATTTCGAGGCAGGAAAAGAGACCCCGAACATTGTCCGTGCATAATGGAAATCCACTAGAAAACAGTTATCTTATAAGAGAACAAGAGACAACCCATTTTCGGCGGGTTGTCTCTTTTAAATTATGAGAAAATAGTGTATGATGGTAGATAGCAGAAAAAACGGCCAGAGGAAAACACTGGCCGGATACAAAAGGAGAGCAGGATTTTATGGACTGTAAAGAAGCAGAAAAATTAATACAGCCATACGTGCAGGGAAATATGCCGGAGAAAGAGATGGAACCGTTTATTTCCCATATCCGGAAATGCCATACATGCCACGAGGAACTGGAGACATATTTTATTGTGAACCGTGCGATGGCATATTTCGAGGATGACGCGCCCGATTCCTACAATCTGACAGGACTTCTGGAACGCGATCTGGAGAAAAAAGAGGAAGAAGCGAGACACCGCCGGTACAAAGATACGTTTTTCCGGGTGCTGATGCTGCTTCTCGTTCTGTTTCTGGTGCTCCTGGCTCTGCACTATTTTGAAGTGATAGAATTACCCTGGCTGAAAGGATTATTATGAGTGATAAAATCGTATTACTGGACGGACACAGTATTCTGAACCGGGCTTTTTACGGCGTACCGGATCTGTCCAATGCAGAAGGACTGCACACGAACGCCGTATATGGATTCCTGAATATTCTGTTTAAAATTCTCGATGAGGAGCAGCCGCAGTATCTTGCCGTGGCGTTTGACCTCCATGCGCCGACATTCCGCCACAAAATGTATGACCAGTACAAGGGAACGAGAAAGCCGATGCCGCAGGAATTGCGCGAACAGGTCCCGGTGATCCAGGAAGTGCTCGCAGCAATGGACATTGAGATTGTCACAAAAGAGGGCTATGAGGCGGATGATATCTTAGGAACGCTCGGCCGCAAATGCGAGGCGGAAGGAATGGAAGTTACGATCGTATCCGGAGACCGCGACCTGCTGCAGCTTGCAACGGACCACATTCTGATCCGGATTCCAAAGACCGTAAAGCGTGTGACGACGATTGAAAATTACCACACGGCAGAGGTGCTGGAAAAATACAGTCTTCTCCCGAAACAGATCATCGATCTGAAAGCGCTGATGGGCGATACCGCAGACAATATCCCGGGTCTGCCGGGTGTCGGCGAGAAAACCGCGACGAAAATCCTGCTGCAGTACGAGACACTGGAAAATGCGCATGCACATTTCGAGGAGATCAAACCGAACAAGGCAAAAGAAGCGATGCGTGATCATTATGATCTGGCGGAATTAAGCAAAAAACTTGCAACGATTGATACTGATGCGCCGGTGGAGCTCGACCGTGAAAAAGCGGCACTCTCGAATTTTTATACACCAAAAGCGTATGAGATGTTCAAACGTCTGGAGTTTAAGAACCTGCTGGGCCGCTTCGAAGAGACGAATGCAGAACCAGAGGATGCCGTCTTTCTACGCACCGTAACGGATTTTTCCGAGGCGGAAGAACTCTTTGAAACCATCGCGAAGGAGGAGAAGGCAGGAGCCGCTCTTCTGACAGAAGAAACCCCGAAGGACGGACCGATGGCAGATCGGAGCCGTTCACTTGTCGGTATGGCAGTTGCGTATGGAAGCGGAGAGCCGGATGTTGTTTACTTCCCAGCAGAAGGTTTCCTGACCGGAGATTATTTAAAAGAAAAATTGACTGAGCTGCAGAAGCAGATTCCGGTTTTCTGCGTCATGGACGGAAAAGAATTTCTGAAGGATATGCCGGACGCCGATGAAGCCCATCTGTTTGATGCCGGAATTGCCGCGTATTTATTAAATCCATTGAAATCACAGTATTCGTACGATGATATCGTAAAAGAGTACGTACACCGCTATGTGCCGGCAGTGGAAGAGATCTTCGGCGGAAGCAAGATTCCGGCCGCAGGAAAGATGACGCCGGAACAGCAGGAGTCGTATGCAGGTTATCAGGCGTATGCTGTATTTGCCGCACAGGAAAACATGGAAAAGCTGCTGAAGGAGCAGGGCATGTGGGATCTGTACCGGAATGTGGAGATTCCGCTGGTGTTTACGCTCCGTCAGATGGAAGCGGATGGAATCGCCGCAGAAAAAGAAGCACTTTCCGTTTACGGAGCTGAGCTGGCGGAGCGGATCAGAGAGCTGGAGGCACAGATCTACGAGGAGGCCGGCGAGGAGTTCAACATCAATTCCCCGAAGCAGCTCGGCGTGATTCTGTTTGAAAAGCTGCAGCTTCCGGGCGGCAAAAAGACCAAGACGGGTTATTCCACCGCCGCCGATGTGCTCGAAAAGCTCGCACCGGATCACAAACTCGTTGCCGATATTCTGGAGTACCGCCAGCTTGCCAAACTGAAATCGACGTACGCCGACGGTCTGCAGGCCGTGATCGGGAAAGATGGAAGAATCCATTCGACATTTAACCAGACAATTACCGCGACCGGCCGCATCAGCAGTACTGATCCGAATCTGCAGAACATTCCGGTGCGGATGGAGCTTGGCCGTCTGATCCGGAAAGCCTTCGTGCCAAAGCCTGGCTGTGTCTTTCTGGATGCCGACTATTCCCAGATTGAGCTCCGCGTGCTGGCCCATATGTCGGGCGATGAAAACCTGATCGAGGCGTACCGCGAGGCGGAGGATATCCACCGCATGACGGCATCGAAAGTGTTCCATGTGCCGCTTGAAGAGGTAACACCGCTGCAGAGAAGAAATGCGAAGGCGGTCAACTTCGGTATCGTATACGGCATCAGTTCGTTCGGTCTGGGCCAGGATCTCGGCATCAGCCGGAAAGAGGCAGAGGCCTATATTCAGCAGTATTTTGAGACGTATCCGGGTATTCATGAGTTTTTGAACCGCTGCGTAGAGGATGCCAAAGAGAAAGGCTATTCCGTGACGATGTTCGGACGCAGACGGCCGATGCCGGAGCTGAAATCGAGCAACTTTATGCAGCGGTCATTCGGCGAGCGCGTTGCGATGAATGCGCCGATCCAGGGAACGGCGGCGGATATTATTAAAATAGCGATGATCCGCGTGGCGAAACGGCTGAAAGAGGAGCAGTTAAAGACCAGACTTCTTCTTCAGGTACACGATGAGCTGCTGCTGGAAGTGCCGGAAGACGAGCTCGAAAAGGCAGAACAGATCCTGGAAGAGGAGATGACCGGGGCAGCACATCTGGCTGTCAAACTCGAGATCGATATGCACACAGGAAACAACTGGTACGAGGCGAAATAGTGCACTCATACCAGGAGCGAAAGGATACAAAAGAATGAAAGTTTTTGGAATTACAGGCGGCGTGGGCGCCGGAAAAAGCGAAGTGCTCACGTACCTTGGACAGAATTATGATGCAACGGTGATCCAGGCGGACGAGGCAGGTTACCTTGTGATGCTGCCGGGCGGCGAATGCTATGGAGAGATTGTGAAGCTGTTCGGCAGACAGATCACCACAGAGACCGGCGAACTTGACCGGAAACGGATTGCTGAGATCGTTTTTCAGGACGAAGAAAAGTTAAAAGCCCTGAATGCGATCGTTCATCCGGCGGTAAAACGGTATATCAAAAAAGCCATTGCAGCCGCGGAAAAAGCAGGGACGGAATACGTCTTTGTGGAGGCCGCACTCTTAATCGAAGAAAAATATGATGAAATTTGTGATGAACTGTGGTATATTTATGCGGATGAAGAAGTCCGGAAGGAGCGATTGATCGAAGGACGCGGCTATTCCGAGAAGAAAGTTCGCGAAATCATGGCAAATCAGCTTTCCGAGGATGAATTCAGCAGCCACTGCGATTTTGAAATCGACAACAGCGGCGATTTTGAGGAAACAAAAAAACAGTTAGACCATAGGATGAAAAAATATGAAACTTTGTAGTATTGCAAGTGGTTCGAGCGGAAACTGCATTTTCGCGGGAAGCGAGACCACAAGCCTTCTGATCGATGCGGGCATCAGCGGAAAGCGCGTGGAGGCGGGACTGGCTGTTCTCGACCGCAGCGCGAAGGAGCTGGACGGCATTCTCGTGACACATGAGCATTCCGATCATATCCAGGGCCTTGGCGTGCTGGCGCGCCGGTATGGTATTCCGATTTACGCAACGGATGGAACAATTCAGGCGATGCAGCAGACGAAGAGCCTTGGAAAGTTTCCGGAGGGGATTTTTCACACGATTCACGCGGATGACACGTTTACACTGGGAGACATCGCCGTACATCCGTTTACGATCTCCCACGATGCGGCAGAGCCGGTCGGCTACCGCATGGAATCCGGCGGGAAATCGATTGCGATTGCGACGGATCTTGGCGTTTACAGCGATTACACGGTTCAGAATTTGACCGGGCTGGATGCCGTTTTGCTAGAGGCAAATCACGACGAGAACATGCTTGCGGTCGGACCGTACCCGTATCCGTTAAAACAGCGGATCGCCGGGGCAAAAGGCCATTTATCGAACCTGGCGGCAGGCCATCTCCTCTGCGAGATTCTGCACGACAATCTGCAGGAAGTGCTGCTCGGCCATCTGAGCAAGGAAAATAATTATGAGGCACTGGCCTTTGAAACCGTGGCCTGCGAGGTCACAACGGGTGATAATCCGTATCACTCGGGTGATTTTCATCTCGCTGTCGCTAAAAGAAGCGAAGTATCACCGTTAATTGAGGTTTAAATATACATTTTTAGAGCTACATACCATGTTTTTCGCAAGGCCGCCATTACCGGTTTTTCCGGGGCTTTGACATAAAACCAGAAAAAGGAGAATGGAAACATGAAGAAGACAATTATCACTGTCGTAGGCAAGGACACCGTGGGCATTATCGCAAAGGTATGTAATTATCTGGCAGAGAACCAGGTAAACATCGAAGACATTTCTCAGACGATTGTGCAGGGATATTTCAACATGATGATGGTAACGGACGTCTCCAAGAGCGAGAAATCCAACGCAGAGCTTGCAAAAGATCTGGAGGAGCTTGGAAGTTCCATCGGCGTTGTCATCCGCTGCCAGCATGAAGATATTTTCAATATGATGCACCGTATCTAAAGCGAAGGAGAAAAACGACATGATAAATCTGTTTGAAGTAAAGGAAACGAACGAGATGATCGAAAAAGAGAATCTGGACGTTCGTACCATTACCCTTGGAATCAGTCTTATGGACTGTATCGACTCCAATCTTGACAAGCTGAACCGCAAAATCTACGACAAAATCACGACGACTGCCAGAAATCTGGTTTCCGTAGGTGAGGAGATCGAGGGCGAGTTCGGTATTCCGATTGTAAACAAGAGAATTTCCGTTACCCCGATTGCCTTAGTCGGCGCAGCAGCCTGCAGAACGCCGGAGGATTTCGTGACGATTGCACGGACTCTGGACCGTGCGGCAAAAGAAGTCGGCGTCAATTTCCTCGGCGGCTATTCCGCTCTGGTAAGCAAAGGTATGACGACAGCAGATGAGCTTCTGATCCGTTCTATCCCGCAGGCACTGGCTGTTACGGATTTTGTCTGCAGCTCCATCAACCTTGGCTCCACCAAAACCGGTATCAACATGGATGCTGTCAAACTGATGGGTGAGATCATCAAGAAGACGGCGGAGGCAAGCAAAGAGAACAACTGCCTTGGATGCGCAAAACTCGTTGTTTTCTGTAATGCACCGGACGACAACCCGTTCATGGCAGGCGCTTTCCACGGTGTAACCGAGGCGGATGCCATCATCAATGTCGGCGTTTCCGGCCCTGGTGTTGTCAAACATGCTCTGGAAAAAGTACGCGGCGAGAACTTTGAGGTACTCTGCGAGACGATCAAGAAGACCGCATTTAAGGTAACGCGTGTCGGCCAGCTCGTTGCACAGGAGGCTTCCAAGCGGCTGAACATTCCGTTTGGTATCATTGACCTTTCCCTGGCACCGACTCCGGCGATCGGAGATTCCGTTGCGGATATCCTTGAGGAGATCGGCCTCGAGCACGCAGGTGCACCGGGAACGACAGCGGCGCTGGCACTTCTGAACGATCAGGTGAAAAAGGGCGGTGTTATGGCATCTTCCTATGTCGGCGGCCTCTCCGGCGCATTTATCCCGGTTTCTGAGGACCAGGGTATGATCAACGCAGTCAACGACGGTGCGTTGACCATCGAGAAGCTGGAAGCTATGACTTGTGTCTGCTCTGTAGGCCTTGACATGATCGCCATCCCGGGAGACACGAAAGCATCGACCATCTCCGGAATCATCGCAGATGAGCTTGCCATCGGTATGGTCAACCAGAAAACAACGGCAGTCCGCCTGATCCCGGTCATCGGAAAAGGCGTGGGCGAGACCGTAGAATTCGGCGGCCTCCTCGGCTATGCACCGATCATGCCGGTCAACAACTTCTCCTGCGAGGCATTCGTCAACCGCACCGGAAGAATCCCGGCACCGATTCATTCGTTTAAAAACTAAAAAGACAGCTGAAAAGCCGGCAGTGATCCTGGATGGAAAGGATCGCTGCCGGCTTTTTTTACTATCTGCGCAAATAAAAATAGTAATTTTAAGGAATGTATAGTATGATATATTACATACTGATAATTTTACTTGCAACCCATAAAAAGTGTAAGAAAAAATGAATTATTACGGGGAACTTCAGCGGTAGCAGCCGTTGTTCTAGCAATACCTCTGCGGATGTGGATGTGAAGGCCGCCATAGAAAACACAAAGTATTATTTGAACAAAAACGGCAAAATGCAGACTGGCTGGCAGAAGATCGGTGGAAAATGGTATTACATGGATAAGAACGGAGCGCTGCAGGAATCTAAATGGATCAGCGGAATTTATTATGTAAAAGTCGATGGGCAGTCCGTTCGTCTGATGAAAGACCGGAAAGCTTTCCTTCCTCCCGGTAAATCGCACGGATCTGGTTCATGATGAGGTACAAAACAGACTGTTTCCTCAGATCTTTCGGTATGACCTCCAGTGCCTCATGGAACTTGCGCCTGTAATGTACCCAGCACCCTGCGATCTTCAGATCTCCAAAATATGATGTTCCTCAACTTCGACTTTTCAGGCACAAAGCGGTAACATCTGGATATGGCATCTGGAAGCTGTTTTCATTCTTTTTGCCGATCTGTTTTTTCTTTTTGGCTGCTCTTATTGGACAGCACGATCTGTTCCATCATCAGCTGCATCTTATCATTGCGGGTCTGTGTCTGTTTTGTCAGTTCCTCCATCTGATCCTGAAGACAGAGAAACAGAAGAAAATATATCTGCCGAAAGTCCATTTCCGTTTTTGATACACATCACTGGAACTTTGGGCACAGTTGCTGTTCTTTTTTTGCCTTTTAACGCTAAAAGGTAATGTTTTTCTTGTGTGCAGTAAAGTGTTAGAGTATAATAAAACCAGTTTTTTTGCATAAGTTTAGGCGGAGAATCCTGCCGTAGCAGGATCCTTTCTTACGGTGTTATTTCACAGACGTAACCATAATAGTTTTACTGCAGGGGGGATAGAAAATGAAAACAAAAGAGATTCAGGAACTCTATCAAATAAAATTACATAGTATGGACACGATCCTGCATCAGATATCGCTTATGGATCAGGTGGAAAATGAGCAGGAGCTGTCAGAAATTATTCACTCTTTGTTGCAGGCGATTGGAAACTATACAGGGGCAGACCGGGTATATGTTTTTGACTGGGAAACCGATCAGAAGGACAGTCTGAGCAATACATTTGAATGGTGTGCCGATGGAGTGGCACCAGAGATAGATAACCTTCAGGCAATCCCGGTCAGTTCGATGCCGAACTGGGTGAAACGATTTGAAAACAAGGAAGTAATCGTGATTCATGATCTGGAAGCGACAAAAAATTCTGAACCGGAAGAATATGAATTGTTAAAAACACAGGAAATATGTTCCTTGATTGCGGTGCCGATTTATGCCAATCATCAGATGAATGATTCATCGGGGTAGATAATCCTGATTTGAGGCAGAATGAGATTTCCATTACACTGCTGTCTGATGTTGGCGGACATCTTGGATGTGTGAGGGAAAATCTGAAAAGTACGGTACTGTTGAAAAAGGCTCTTGATGAGGCGACAAAGAGGTCAGAGATTATTGCCGCAATTGCTACGTTGTATGTAACAATCGTACAAGCCAATGTTAAAGAGCGGACATATGAGCTTTTGAAAGGCCATGACCTTGTGCAAAAAATCCTTGGACAAAAGGGGAAAATTGATGATGTTATGGAAAGGCTTCCAACAGCATTTGCCGCCCAGGAAGAGAGAGAAAAATACCGGGAGTTTCTTGACTTTGATACATTGACAGAGAGACTTCGTAATACGAATTTTGTTTCGATTGAATTTATGGGAGTAAACGGAGAATGGCGGCTGGCCAGATTTATTGTAAAGAGCAGAGATGCACATGGAAACGCTGTGGATGTGCTTTATGTCGTACGAGATATTACGGAAGAAAAATCACGGGAACTCATGTATCAGAAACAGCTTAAGGAAAGCATGGAAGATGCTCATCGCGCGAATCTTTCAAAAACAGCCTTTCTCCGGCGTATGAGCCACGATATCCGTACACCGCTAAACGGAATCGTGGGGATGATCCATATCGCTGAAAAATATAACAATGATGTGGTCAAGTTAAGGGAATGCAGGAAGAAGGTACTTCAGTCCGCCGATTATCTGCAAAATCTGATCAACAATGTCCTGGATATCAGCAAACTGGAATCCGGTTCCCTTGTGTTGGAACATAAATCCTTTGATCTGGCAGAACTGTTAAGGAATAATCTGACGGTTGTTGCAATGAGTGCTTATGAGAATGGTGTAAGATTTGAAGGCGGCGTGGAAGCAAGCACAATCCGCCACAGATATTTGATTGGAAGTCCGGTACATCTGAGCAGGGTTTTAATGAATCTTTCTTCCAACGCGATTAAATACAATCATTTTCATGGAACAGTGAATGTTCATTGCGAAGAATTATCGGATGATGGGAATATAGCTGTTTTTCAGTTTGTATGTTCAGATACCGGTCTTGGTATGAGTGAAGAATTTCAAAACCATGCGTTTGATGCTTTTGCGCAGGAAGGCAAACAGTCAACTACAACATTCAGTGGCTCCGGTCTGGGACTTTCGATTGTCAAAGATATTGTTGAACGGATGGGTGGAACGATAGAACTGGAAAGCGAAGAAAATGTAGGAAGCACGTTTACGGTTACGGTTCCATTTGAGATAGATTATTTGGTTGAAAATAATGATTCACAGAAGGACAGCTACTCACAGGATATGGATCTGTCAGGAAAACGGGTGCTTCTTGTTGAAGATAATGTCATTAATATGGAGATAGCCCATGAAATCCTGGGGGAGGAGCATCTGAACATTACAGAAGCGAAAAACGGAAAAGAGGCACTTGAAATATTTCAGAATTCCAGGTTGGATGAGTATGATGTCATCATCATGGATGTGATGATGCCGGTCATGGATGGGCTGGAAGCAACAAAAGCAATTCGTATGCTGGAACGTGAAGATGCCAAAAAGATTCCAATCATTGCCATGACGGCAAATGCTTTTGAGGAAGATCGGAAAGCATGTCTGGAGGCCGGGATGAATGAACATATTGGAAAGCCGATTGATATTCCGCGATTAAAAAGAGCGATCACAAAACTGCTGACAAAAAAGGGGTAGTAAACGCAAAAACATAATCATTCATTGAAATTAAGAAAAACTATAGTAATTTTATTAGGACGCTTCCGTATCCTGGAAGAGCCTCTGATGATCACCGGAATAGGCGTTGCTTTTGCAAAAGAGGATGACAGGGGAATCTGTGAGCAGATGGGCCAGACACAGGAAGAGATACGTCTG
>OLXW01001601.1_pt1 | contig 11078 bp, 5 predicted proteins | sample 1673551 | NCBI WGS metagenome assembly OLXW01 (sample SAMEA103958114, study PRJEB25191) | human gut metagenome | reverse complement strand
GTTCGTCCCAGTTCCTTTTGTTTGCGCTCCAATATGTCTGCGATCTGTCTGATCGTCTCTTCACTGTAGATCACACCGGTCGGATTGTTGGGCGTATTGATGAGAACAACGCGGGTCTTATCACCGATAAGCTTCTCAAAGGCTTCCAGATCCGGGTAAAAAGTCTCCTGATCCGTCGGTGCCTGCACCACTTTACCGTCATAATTGTTCACATACCAGTTATATTCCAGGAAATATGGTGCGAAAATGATCACTTCTTCGCCTGGATTCAGGATAGTCTTCAGTGCTACATTCAGACCGCTGGCTGCTCCTACAGTCATGAGAATATTACCGTGATCAAAGGCTGTGCCGAATCTGCGATTAAGCGACTGTGCGATGGTTTCACGCACGTCTTCGAATCCTGCATTGCTCATGTATCCGTGAAGTACCGTCGGGTCTTCTTCGTTCAGTATATCAATGATGGACTGCTTGACTTCTGCCGGTACCGGCGCATCCGGATTGCCCAGGCTGAAGTCATATACATTTTCCGGGCCATATTCTGCCCGCATTTTATCGCCTTCTTCGAACATTGTTCTGATGGCTGAGTTGTTTTCCATCAAAGGCTTCATTTTATCTGCGATCATGTCGTTTCGTCCTTTCTGTCAAACTCCTCTATGCCTATTTCTTTTCGATCTTATCAACACCCATGAATCCGCGCAGTGCTTCCGGAATAACAACGGAGCCGTCTGCCTGCTGATAATTTTCCAGAATAGCAGCTACTGTTCTTCCCACTGCCAGTCCGGAGCCATTGAGGGTATGCACGAATTCCGGTTTGCCCTTTTCAGCCGGACGGAACCGGATATTTCCTCTTCTTGCCTGGAAGTTTTCAAAGTTACTGCAGGAAGAGATCTCTACGTATCTACCGTAACTTGGCATCCACACTTCAATGTCGTATGTCATTGCGGAGGAAAATCCCAGATCTCCGGTGGACAAGCGTACTACTCTATACGGAATCTCCAGCTTCTGCAAAACATCTTCCGCTGCTGCAGTCAGGGTTTCCAGCTCGTCATAGGAAGTTTCCGGTTTAACGAACTTAACCATTTCTACCTTGTTGAACTGGTGCTGACGGATCAGACCTCTCGTGTCACGACCGGCAGAACCGGCTTCTTTACGGAAACAAGGTGTATATGCAGTATAATAGATCGGCAGCTCTGCTTCATCGATGATTTCATTCATACGAAGGTTGGTTACCGGAACTTCTGCTGTCGGGATCAGGAAGAAATCCTTTGCAGGAACATGGAACATATCATCTTCGAATTTCGGCAGCTGACCTGTTCCGATCATCGCGTCGCGATTTACCATGAACGGCGGCAGGATCTCTGTAAATCCATGTTCTTCGGTATGCAGATTCAGCATGAAGTTGATCACTGCACGTTCCAGACGGGCACCCAGGCCTTTATAAACAGTGAATCGCGTCCCTGCGATCTTCGTAGCGCGTTCGAAATCCAGGATGTCCAGATCTGTTCCGATATCCCAGTGAGCTTTCTCATCAAAATCAAATTTTCTCGGTTCGCCCCACTTGCGAAGTTCTACGTTGTCGCTGTCATCTGCGCCTTCCTGCACGTCTTTATATGGTGTGTTTGGAATATTGAGCAGTGCATCGCGCAGCTTTGCTTCCACTTCGCTCACCTGACCATCCAGCACCTTGATCTTTTCAGAAAGCTGCTTCATCTCCGCCATCAGTTCTGTCGTGTCCTTGCCTTCTTTTTTTAACACAGGGATCTGTCTGGAAGAAGTGCTCTGCTGATTTTTCATCTGCTCTACTTCAGCCAGCAGCTTCCTTCTTTCTACATCGTATTCGCGTACTTTATCGATTCCAAAATCGCCTTTGCCTCTGGATTCTACTGCTTTTTTTACGCCATCAAAATCCTCTCTGATTCTCTTGATATCCAACATGTCATCTTCCCTCCGTGAACGTTAAAATAAATTTTTTCTGTAAATGATGTAAAGTCTCATCAATTCTTCTACCTGTTTCTGCATTTCCATCTGCAGCTGCGAGGCAGTGCTGTAGTCCTCTGCATCCAGCGCTCTTATTACACGCGTCAGCAGACACGGTACGTCCAGCAGGTCACGTCCCAGATGGTTGCGCAGCCCCTGGATCTTATCCCAGTAATATCTATCATAATCGACGCAGTCATCATCATCATGCAGTTTGGTGCAGTGACGAACCACATCCATGACATCCGGTACGATACGGTTGTGAAGTTCCGTCTTCCACTGATCCAGTGTCGCCTGACGATAGGATTCCAGTGCCAGTTCCGTCATCACATCATCTCTCTTGAAAATTTCCAGTTTTTCCGGATACTCATCAAACGCCGAGATGTTTTCCCATACGGTCCGCGGAGCCTTTCCAAAGAACTTATCGCGTTCTTCTTCTGTATATTCATCGAACACATCCAGTTCGCTGCGGTATATGCGGTCTTTATCAAGATAAAAGTCTTCCTGTCCGTATTCCTTGGAAATAGATCGTTCCAGCTCATCGGAAGCCTTGCTGTTTTCCAGTGCTGCTTTGATGCCATCCAGCATCGCCATATAGGATGCTGCGATCACCAGGTATGTATTGCTCTTAGGGTTTGGTGATCTCAGTTCGAAACGAGTTGCCATTTTATTGCCGATCTCCCGGACCAGACCTACCAGAACGGTTCTGTTTCTCGACGGCATCTGGGCACTGTGTCCCAGGGAAGTCACAGTACATACAGGCGCTTCATAGCCTGGCTTCAGCCGGTTCAGCGAGTCAATGCTGGAACTTACGAACGGGTTGATCACATCGTAGTTTTTAAGCATACCCATCAGGGCGCCGAATCCGATCGGACTCATGAACTGGTTCTCCGTATCCGACGGCGCGAACAGGTTGATCATCTTGCCATTCTTCAGTCTTGCAGATACTCCCATGTGAGTATGCTCGCCGTTTCCTGCCACGCCTTCCATCGGCTTCGCCATGAAGGTCACTTCCAGCCCGTACATGCGGAAAATATCTCTTACAACATATTTGATCTGGTTTTCGTTATCAGCAGCCTGTACAGCAGAAGAATACTTCCAGTCGATTTCCAGCTGTTCCATAACATGATCATATACACCGGAGTTGCCCAGTTTTGCTTTTACGCCACCAACTTCTTTATGACCCATCTCCATTTCAAATCCGTATTTCTGCAGGATCAGCATGGTTTCTTCCAATGCAGTACGGACCGGTCCGGTCGTCCTTTTCCAATACTGTTCCTTCAGCATCTGAGCCGTGGACAGCTGTTCTCTGTCGGCATCGTCATCCGGGGTCTTTACCCAGAATTCCAGTTCTGTAGCTGCCGTGATGATGATCTTATCGATATCATCTACGCTGTCCGCATCGATGTACTCAAACACGTACGGGTTGTTTTTAAGAAGTTCCATCAGATCATCTTTAAAATTCCGGATAGCATCTCGCAGGATCACTCTGGATCCAACGCGTTCCGAATCATTATGCACAAGCGAAGACGGGATCCTCAATGTTCCTACCGGAAGACCCGTATCAGGATCCGGATAGTTGAAGTTGTGATCCACAAACCAGTTGACCGTCTTATCCGGTATGATGTCCACCTTCGCATTATTCAGCTTGGCGATCTTAGGCAGCACTACGCTGGATCCGTCCGTCTGCACTCCATGAGTAAGGAATTTATCCATATCCTTCAAAAATTCCTCTACCGGGATCTTTTCGTCGGTATCATGCCCGCCAACGTCGATCCCTACCAGGGAAACGAACTTGATTTCCGGGTGCTTCCCCAGAATTTCCCGGATTTCTTCCGTGCTGTGCTTATCAGCCGGTATCGTATAAAGCATTTTGTCCAAATCGTATGATATCATAGCATCACTCTCTTTCTTTATAACGATTCAGAACATCCTCTGCAGTCTGGAAAACTGCTATGAGAATGTCCTGAATATCTTTCTTATTCACTTAACATATTTAAGTATTTATCCAGTTCCTTAAGGTATTCTCCATATTTTGCCCAGTCACCATCCTGCTGTGCCTTCTGTGCATTGTCGAAAGCTTCCTGCGCTCTGGTGATGATCTCCGTCTGACTCAGAGAAGCGTCACTGCCGCCCGCTGAGGTATCCGTATCACCGGAAGCTTCTTCACTTCCCGGACTCTCATGAGCGCTGCCTTCTCCAAACAGGGAATTGAGCGCTTCCGCCAGCGTAGATTCATATGCGATCTGATCACCATATGCGACGATCACCCGCTTTACTTCCGGGATGCTGGAATTGGTTGCTTCCAGATAAACCGGTTCGATGTAAAGCAGAGAATCTTCGATCGGCACTACGAACATATTGCCACGGCTGTAGCTGGAACCTGAAGAGTTCCATAAGGAGAACTCCTTTGAAATCTCCGTGTTCTGGTCGATCTGTGCTTCTACCTGCATCGGTCCGTAAACGATCTTGCTCTTCGGCATCTGGTAGAGCACCAGCTTGCCGTAATTGTCGCCATCGTTACGTGCTACAAGAAGCCCGGTCAGGTTCTTCTTGTCCTTCGGTGTGAATGGTATGGAGTTGACAAATTCTGCACCATTTTCGCCCGGAAGCTTCATGATGTAGTAGTTCGGCGTCATAGCCTGTTCCTTGGTACCATAAATCTCACTTGAGATCTGCCACAGGTCTTCGTTCTGATAGAACACCTTCACATCGTTCATATGATATCTCTGGTACACGCTTGCCTGGATATCAAGCAGCATGCTCGGATAACGGATGTGTGCTTTGATTTCCTGCGGCATTTTGTCCAGGTTTTTGAACAGATCCGGGTAGATCTTCTTAAAAGTCTGCGCGATCGGATCAGTATCGTCTACGATGTAATAATCCGTATTTCCGTTATATGCATCGATCACGACCTTGATGGAATTTCGGATATAGTTTGTTCTGGTTTCATTGTTGTACGGTTCTGAATACGGATAATTGGCCGTATGGGTGTACGCATCGATGATCCAGTACAGTTTTCCGTTCTCCGTAACCATATACGGGTCTTTATCATAGCTGAGATACGGCATTATTTCCTGCACTCTTTCGGAAATTTTCCGATTGATGAGGATCTTGGAATCGCTCTTGATGTTGCCGGAAACCAGCGTCTTTAAGCTGTGCTCCCGAATGGCAAACATGAGACGGTTGATCGGGTTCAGCTTGATCCCTGCATCACCTTCATATCTGGCATACTTGTTACTGTTTCCATCAGGATAGTCAAATTCATCTTCCGACGTATTTACCAGCGCATAGTTAGAGGTCAGCTCACCGAAATAGATCTCCGGCCGCTTGATATTGATCTCATCTACACGAGATACCGGCGGGATGCTGTCAATGAGCATATCCGGCTGCCCGCTGGAAGTGATCTTGTCTACCCTGGAAAGAGTAACTCCATATCCATGGGTGTATTTCAAATGCTTATTCAGCCAGGTGTCACTGATTTTCTCTTCATCGATTTCTCTGGCTGACAGGAACGTCTGTGTATAGTCCCCGTTGATCATATATCTGTCCACATCCACATCGTTGAACGTATAGTACTGACGGATACTCTGCGTCTGATTGTAGAAAGTCTTCGCCGGAGCATAGTCATTGATACGGATATTGGAGATGGTATCTGAATTATTGGCAATGTCCTGGCTGGTCAGGTTCTGATTCGCTTCAAAGCCCTTCATGTCTACTTCGTTCAAGCCATACGCTGACTGAGTATATTCGATATTGCGTTCCAGATACTTGCTTTCTTTATTGATTTCATCCGGTGTTACTACCAGGTTCTGTACCACCAGTGCGCCGCCCACACCAACAGCTCCTACAATAAGCATAGCGATCGGAGCGATAGCAGCCGGTTTGAATTTTTTCTTCGTAATACCAACAGCGAATCCGATCGCCGCCAGAACGGACAATCCCATGATGATCCTGTAAATCCAGAGAGTCACCATTACATCGGTAAAGCCCGCGCCGTATACGGCACCTGTACTTCCAAACAGGAGATCATACTGTTTCAGGAAGAAATTCACGCCTACCATCAGGAAAAACAGCACCCCTACGATGATAAGCTGTTTTTCCGCAATGGAAATAAGCAGTTTTAAATTGCTGTGATCAAACTGTTTCTTCGGCTTTGCAGTCTTCTGGAACGGACTTTTGCCGCCGTTTTGGAAAGACTTTGCAAACTTGCCGAACATATCATTGATATTGTCAAAACCACCGAACTGCCCGCCTGCAGTCCCGCCGCCATAACCGGAACTCTGCGCGTTTTCTTCAGACGCACCGCTATCTTTCTTTGCATCATCCGATACCCGTTCGAAGATCTGTGGAGTCCTTACCGACAGAAGCACCGAATAATAAATGACCGTCAGCAGTGCAAATGCGATCAGTAAAACGATCAGCAGCTGGTTAGCTTCTTCAATAAAGTCAAGCTTGAATACATAAAACGAAATGTCTATATTATACAGTGGATCTTTTTTGTCGAATCCCGTGCTGTTGACAAACTGCAGCAGCAGGAACCAGAGTTTCTTCACAGCGAAGAAAGTAGTGATGGCCCCGTAGATCCCCGCCAGACTCCACGATATGATGTTCAGTCTGCGATGATCTGTCACCTCGTCGGAAACAACCTTCTTAAAGTATCCCCGTTTCAGGAATTTCAAATACACGTAAGCCAGGAATGTCACGACGATAAATGTCGGTATCCCTATTTTTAACTGCGTCAGCAGTTTTGTAAGAAATACGGAAACGTAGTCAAGTTCCTTAAACCACAGGAAATCCGTGATAAATCCAATCAGGCAAAGGAACAGAAACACCAATACTGCAATAACGATCAGTACTTTAAGGCCCGCATGCCTTTTCTTCTTCTCTCCCGAACTGTTCAAACAGATACCCTCCTTTTGCTATCCTCTACACATCGTAGGCAGAAGACATTTTCATGGTAAACTTCTTCTGCGGGTACATGGCATATACGCGTTCTGTGGAGGTGCCTCCCACGGTCTCCCTCACCCACACGTAGTATTTGCTGCCCGCCTGTCTGATCTCACCGATCTCCAGCTTGGAGAATTCTCCTGCCGGCTGCTGGTTCTTCAGCGCAGCCGTGTCCTGATACAGGTTGGTGCTGTCATCAATAAGACTCAGTACTTTCTCATCACCCTTCGCCATCAGATTATATCTCTGAGACTCAAATGCAATGATCTCGCCTACGACCTGTTCGTCATAATAAACAGGATAGTTATCCTTATCTCTACCCCATTCGACCTGGGTCATAGGCTGTGATAGGACCAGGTCCGACACCTTGCCGTCCCTTTCCTGGTCATAGCTTAAATCAGAGCTGTACGTGATACTTTTGATCACATTGCCCTTGTTTTTTCCTTTCTGCGCGTTGATCAGATCGGTCTTGTCCTCCATAGGCTCCGTTCTTACCTGTGCTGCGATCACGCTGTATTCCGTATCTTCGCCGGTGATCAGCTGGATCACCTTATTAAGCTGCGAATCGATGAATTCAGCCGCCTTGCTCTGCGGTGCAAGGAACTTGATGCCCATACCGGCCACTTCTACTGCCAGTATCACGATCAGGAGCACCAGAATGATTTTCAGTACGATCCTGCCCTTGCCGCCGGATTTTTCTTCTTCGAATCCATCTGCTGCTTCTGCAAAGTCCGCTCCGCCCTTCTTACGTCTGGCTTTTTCCTGTTTCGCGCGCTGCTTTTCCATGCGTTTGCGCTCTTTCTCGCGCTGCCTTAACTCTTTCTTGGAAAGATTTGCATCGTCTTCGTAATAGTCATCCTGATAATCGTCTGCATATCCATCAAAGTAATCATTTGCCGGCTGCACGTTTTCATAAGCTCCCTGCTGCGCATGCTGCTGATTGATATAATTCTGCGCTTCCGCTTCGCCGTAATGATCAAAATCGTTTTCTGTGAAAGCATCTGTCTGTGGAGCTTTGTCCATCACAACAGTATCCGGCTGTACTACCATAGTATCCTGCAGACCGTCTGCCGTCTGATCGAATGCCTGAGGATCAAAGCGCTGAGTATGGCCCAGATCTTCCGCTGCCGGCTCTTCCGGCATGCCATATCCACGAGTATCGTAAAGCGGATCCGTCTGTGCCTGCGGGATCTCTTCGATATCCGCCAGATCACCAAAGTCTGTCAGTTCCTGGATTTCTTCTGTTTCTTCATCGAAATTCAGTTCCTGCGGCTGAGACAGATCTTCAAAGTTTTCTTCTCTAAAGTCGATCGGCTGCGCCTGAGGCATAGCTTCTGCATCGAACACGGAGCCTTCCGGTACGTTAGAAACGTCTCCTGCCGCGTCCAAGCTGTCAAAGAATGCATCATCCTGGTTCTGCAATGGTGCATCGTAAACCGGAGCTTCGTAAACCGGTTCCGGTTCCGGCACAGATTCCTGCTCATAGACTGGTGCAGCAGCGGCATGCAGATCTTCCTTGCTCATCACAACTGTGTCATCGTTTAGTCCTGCGATGATCGCAGCCTTGTCTACAGTCCGCGTTCTGCTCATATCGTTTGAGAGCATCGTGTCTCTTCCCGTCACCGGACGTTCTTCTGTATGTAATGCTTCTGATGTATGCAATGCTTCTGACCGGGCCATTTCATTGATCTGATTTCTCGTGGCACGATGTGCATCCTCCACATCCTTGCGAACCAGATTCTGTGCTGCCTGGCGTTCTGCTGCAGCATCTGCTCTCAGACCTGCAACTGCCGCCTTGATCTTGGCTGCTTCTTCCTCTCTCATGCGGGCAGTCTGTTCTAAAACCTTGCGCACTTCTTCCTTGGCCACTGCCTCATTAGCCTGTTCCTCCAGGCGTCTTCTTTCTTCTTCCAGTTTCCGCTGTGCTTCCACATCGGCCAGCCTTCTCCGCTCCTGCTCTGCCTTGTACTGTGCCTCTGCTTCCGCCGCCAGTCTTGCTTCCTGCTGAGCTCTGATCTTAGCCGCTTCCTGTGCCGCCTTCAGATCTGCCTCAGCTCGCAGTCTAGCTTCTTCTTCCGCCTTTACTCTGGCTTCCGTTTCTGCTCTTCTGCGGTCTTCTTCCGCCTTTATTCTGGCTTCTTCTTCGGCTTTTCTGCGAGCTTCTTCCTCTGCTCTGCGCTTTGCCTCTTCTTCCGCTTTTCTACGAGCCTCTTCTGCCAGTCTCGCTTCCTCTGCCGCCTTCATTTTAGCGATCTCTTCCAGTCTGCGAGCCTCTGCTTCCGCCTTAAGGCGTTCTTCCTCTTCCTTGAGACGTTTTACCTCAGCTTCATGGCGTGCTTCTTCGATAGCGGCCAGACGCGCTTCTTCTTCCAGACGCTTCGCCTCTTTTTCTGCCTCCTGCGCTTCGATCCTTTCCAGCACATCGGATTCAAATGCCTTCGGCTGATATGGCTTCACGATACCTTCCGATTCCAAGAATTCTTCCATAGTGGAATTTTCCGGTCTTTTGCTGGATTCAAAACGCTGCGATGCGCGCTCTTCTGCCTGAGATATTTCCTGTTCTATGGCATTTCCACCTTTTACTTTGTTGTATTCCTTATTCAGCAGCTGCTGAAATTCTTCATTTTTCTTATTGAAGGTATAGAACTTATCGATCCGTTCTGCTGCACTCATTGATTCTGGAGCTTTTTTCGGTTCTTTTTCTCCGAATATAGCACTGTCCAGATCTTTGCCGCTCAGAACATGATCCTCCGTATTATTCTGCGGAACACTTTGTGCTTTGTTTGCTTCCGGTATCTCTCTGTGCACTGGAGCTTTCGACGCCGTTTCGGATCGAACCGCTGCCGGTGCTTCCGCTTTCGGCTGTGGTGCTGCGACTGGCTCCGTATTCCAGTTAAAATCGATTTCTTCTGTTTTTTCCACTGCGTTCTGGTCCGGATACTCCGACACGTTCCACTTGATTTCATCAAATACCGGACGTTCCCTAGGTGCATCTACCGGTTCTGCTTTTGGCTGCGGTGCTTTCGCCGGTTCCGCCTTCTCCGTCGTATGCTGCACAGGAGCTGTCTGCACTGGTGCTGGCACATCGTCTACCGGCGTACCGCACTGCATGCAAAACTTTGCATCTGCTGCGAGTTCTTTTCCGCAATTTTTACAATACATAAGTTCCTCCTTCTGGATCTTTTCGATCAGCGATCTATTCTTTGATCAGCGCTTCCAATTCTTCCGCTGTATATTTTTTCCCACTCCTGCCAGTGTCCCTGCCAAAATTCTTTGGCGGATCTGCAGGTACTGTCTCTTCTGTGTTCACGTCCAAAGTACCCAGCCCTGTAAAGAGATCCAGGTCAGGTAGTTCTATTTCCATCGATGCGATATCGTCTGCCGATGTGATATCGTCTGCTGCCATTTCTGCTGCAGCATTCCCGTCTGGAAGATCGATATCAAAATCCATGGCATCGTCCCAGTCTCCAGGCTCTGCCACATCCTCTGCGGCAGTCTCCAGCCTCCTCTCCTGAAGAGAAAACTCCGGCTCAGGTATGATCTGCGGCGGTGTCTCCGACACATCCGGCATTATCGACATTTCTGCTGTCTGTTGCAAAGGTTCCGGCTGCGGCCACTCCTCCGGCTGCTGCGCTTCTGTCTGCGAAGTTTCTTCCCTCTCCTGTTCACTGCGAACCCAGCTGAACGGATCTCTGCTCCTGCTTCTGCTTCTGCGAGATCTTCCCGTGACAGCAGGGTCTGCAGCCCGCAGCACCGGTCTGCAAACTTCCTCGTGCAAATCATCCTGCAAAGGAGTCTGCTCCTCCGTCTGTGTCTCGACAGTCAGCCTGTCCTCAAGTCGCTGCAGGTTGTCTTCGATCGCCCGGATGCTGTCAGTACGCATCTCCGCTTCACGCTTCCAGACCATAAAAGTGACGACACATACGGTAACAAAAAAAACCAAAGCAACAACAACTATGATAATAATTGTTGTCATATAACAATCTCCTGTATCCTATTCGATTTTATAGTCTCAAATATTATACTATAACTGCATTGTAATTTCAAACGTATCTGTAAAAAAGTGAGAAAATATAAGGGTTTTGGGTTTTTTCTGCAAAAATAAAACCGGAAGATCTCTTCTGATTTGGACAGGATCCTCTCAGAAAAAT